>Ga0256828_1000039_pt1 | contig 90287 bp, 165 predicted proteins | sample CV88metaG_FD_185993 | JGI IMG/M metagenome (GOLD analysis project Ga0256828, IMG submission 185993) | Hydrothermal vent microbial communities from East Pacific Rise, Pacific Ocean - CV88 | ecosystem: Environmental > Aquatic > Marine > Hydrothermal vents | place: Pacific Ocean: East Pacific Rise...
TCTACAACTTTTTGTTTTTCTTCTAAAGCAATTTCAGGGCTTATAAATTCAATTATTGATTTAATTCTTTTAACTCTATCTTCAAGTGTTAATTGAATATCCATAAATAAAGATCTTGAAGCGATTGCTGCTAAATCAACATCTTTTTGGAATTTTTCACCTGGAAGATTTGATATAAAAATTACTCTTGAAGTAAATGTAAATGTATTTGGAAGTTTGATTTTTGTACCAACATCTTCAGGTTTATTTAACATTGCATCGTATAATTTTGCATAATATTCTTCTTGTTCTTCAGGGCTTAAAATTTCAATATTTTGTGTTCTAGGAGAATTCCAAAATAAAACTCTTTCTTTTTTAGTATCAAGAGCAGATTTAAGCATATTAATTCCATCTTTATCTGAAAATACAGAGTCAGAGTCATCATAAACAATAGTCATATTATCTCTATTCATAAACAAGTCAAAATATAATCCCATTGGGCTTAGTTTAGCACCTTGTCTATATCTCCATTGAGCATCAGGTCCATTTGGACTTCCTAATAATGCTTTCATTGATTTTTCAACGTGATGTGTTTTTCCAACACCAGCAGCACCACAAACAATAAGAGAATTTTGTAATCCCATAGCTACAACTTTTGCAAGTTTTTCAATATCATCAAAAACAACATCTGGATCAGAATATTTTTTCTTAGCAAGTATTTTCTCAGCTTTTACAACTGCAACTGTTGCATTATTTTGCTCATCAACACCTTTCTTAACTTTAAAACCTTTATATTCGTCTTCATCCCAAACACCAGCATCTTTAAGTATTTTTTCAAATCTAGAACCAGTTTCCCCATTCCATTCAATACCTTTAGTTTGTGCATAAGCTTTCATTTTCTTAGGAACATCCCACTCATTAATTACAGCTTCAGAAAAATTCTCCATTTTTCCTCTAAGAATAATGTCTTTTAATTCGTCAACAACATCAACGATATTCATCCAGTCATATAACTCAACTGTTGTTGTAGGAGCAGTATAAAGACCAGCACCTTTAGATTTATCCCAAAAGTCAACTACATTAATTCCATATTTGTTTTTAGATTTATCATAAAAACCAAATCTAATTAAATTACCAGAACTTGTAATATATTTAAAACCAACACCAGAGTTACCATCTTTTTTCTTAAATTTATCTTCACCAAGACCAGCACCTAAAAGATTATAAACACCACCCTCACCTTTACCGATGATTGAAGCTAATAAATCACTAACTCTTCTCAATTTTTTCTTATCAAATTTAGCTTCAACGATTGAATCGCCACTTCTAACTGCCTCTGATAATTGTTTAATACCTACCATATAATTTCCTTTTATCTTTGTTTTATTTTATTTATATTGTTATTTTACAACAATATAAAATTAATCGTAAAATGGGATTATATCCCAAAGAGTAAGTTGAGCATACCCAAACCCTCCACCTGAACCCCAAATGTCAAAAGATTGCATTCCTTTTCTTAGTCTAGGAGGTACTTTAACATTTTTATAAAATTTTATTAACTCTTCTGCTGATAAATTAGTATCAATTACAAATTCCAACCCCTTAGTAAATGCATATGTTTTTCTAAAAGCTTTTACTGGCATTTTATTCTTTTTAAAGAAAGAAATTAAATTTTTCATTAATTTTTCTTCATCAATATTATCGTGGATATTTACTACCGATATAAATTTCCCATCTAAACTTCTTAACTTTTCAAAGTCTTTTATTTCTTCTGGAGACTGTACTTTTTCAATAATTGTCTTCAATATTCCTGACATTTTAATCCCTTTTGTTTTGTATTATTTATAACCACCGAGTACCATTAACCATTTATAACTCCTTCAAGTTTTTCTTTTAAAGTTTCCGCATTAAAGGGTTTTACAATATATTGATTTGCTCCTAATTTTAAAGCTTTAATTACTTCTGGTTTTCCACCCTCTGTCGTAATCATAGCTTTAAACATATCTTTAATTTTCATAGAATTACAAAATTCTAAAACTTCATATCCATTTTTATTGGGCATATTAATATCACATAACATTACATCAAATGGTTCTTTAGCTAGAAATTTTATAGCTTCGGCTCCATCTTCTGCTTCAGTGATTTCAGCACTTGGAAGTAGTTGTTTAACAACATTTGTAACAATTCTCCGCATAGTTCTACTATCATCAATTATTAAAATTTTCATATCTCTCCCTAATTTTACAATATACGAATATTTCCCCTATAATCTCGAGTTTCTTTAGATACTATCTTTCTAAAAATAGTAAACCCAAATATTTGAAATTGTGGTTCATAAACATATCTTATATTTCTTCTGGGTATAATATCACACCCACACTTCGGACAAGTAAGAGCACTTGAGCCACATTCATTTTTACACTCATCACAAATATATGATGAGAACCATTCACTATAAGAATTTATCATAATCTTCCTTAAATCTAGGAATTGGTCTTTCTTTCGTACCATTTAAAATGTTTCCACCATATAGTCCGTCAAATTTTTGAAATGCTATTTTGATTTTTTCAAAATCGTCATCAGTATAATATTTATAATACGACTCTGTTGTTTCGTCACATTCTGCTAATTTTAATTTATTAACTGTTGAACGAATATTTTTTACTCTTAAACCATTTCCGAATTCATATATAAATGATGGTAAACCATTTTCCTTTGGTTGAAGTTTATCACCAGACCATAAATCAATATAACAAAATCTTTTCTTCCCAAATGTTCCATCTATACCAGAAAGCATATCACAAGACCCTAAAAATAGAACTTTATACCCACTTTTATCAACATAAATCTTTCCTGGGACTTGTTCTTTAGGTTTTATTCTTCTCGTTTCAAATAAATTTAATTTTTCATTTTCTTTTTCTTCTTCCTCATTTACAATTTTTAAGGCTTTATCATACATCTTCTTAGTAATAAGGGATCTATTTTTATTGATTATCAATTCAATAGTAAATTCTTTATCTACTATATCACATTCTTCTAAGATTTCTAAAAATTGAGACATAGGGAGTTCAAACGACTCTTCAATGTCTGGATGTTTTACTAAAAGAATATCTTTATTTCTTGATCTACTTGACCATCTATGGTTTAAGCCTGATATTTTATATCCTCGCTTAAACTCATTTTTAAGAATAATAGGATTATCTGAATTGTCAGACCAACTTGACCAAGAATGTTCTGAATTTATTTTATCATTTTCTTTATATGTGAAGAAACATAAATTTCCACTTGTACCCACAATTAATTCAGCTGGTACTAATCTTTCATCTAAATGCATAATTTTTCCTTATATTAAAACTGGATCAACAAAGTCAAGATATAATTCCTCAACTTTTTTACTATCCGCATTTTTTGGGAATTCTGAAGTTAAAAGAAGTTCATCAACTAAAGCTAATGTTTTTTCTACTTCATTTACGATTTCTTCAAAGTCATATTTACCCTCTTTTATTTCTCTAAGTTTTTCCACATCTTTCAATGGGAATTTTATAAATCCAGTCTCAAGTAATTCTTTAACTTCTAAAGCTATTCTTAGACTATGTGATAATGCTTTATAATCTGTTTTAGATATTGTTGCTGCAATAGTTTTTGTTCTATTTCCAAATTGATCGTATAATTTTGATATTCTTTCATACATATAACCAATTTTAACTGTTCCTGGGAACATCTTCCCTAAAACTGCAATATATTCTATGTCTTTTTGTGAACCACTTGTCTTTGGACCTGGAGCCATTACAAATTCTATATATTTATAATTTCCAGCAGCAACCCAACCTTTAAGATTTTCCCAACTACCTCTTCCATCATCTAATTTATGTTCAAGGTATTTATCAGACCACATATAAAATTTCTTTATGAAGTCATCAAGTTCGTCATATCTTCTTCCTTTAATACCAAATTTCTTAGTTTGTCCTAAAGCATAACCAATAAAGCTTTTCATATTTCTATTTAAGAATATTTTATAATTTTCTTTCATAGATTGTAAAAATCTATCATCAGCATAAACAATAGTATCTTCAGACCACATACTGAATAAGATATCAACCCCTCCAGTTTCTGATTTTTTAAGCTGGTTAAAAAAGTTGAAAATATTATGGATTGTACAATCAACATCTTCGCTAGTGTTTTTAACTTTTGTTTTATTTGTATCTAAAGTGATACTTCCAGGATCTTTCTTTAATATTAATGATTTTTTACTTGGAATAAAAATACCTTTAATATCAGTATCTGAAGCTGGTGTATTAGTTCCATAAAGTTTAGAACCAGACAATGTTAAATAAACAACTTCAACATCGTGTTCTTTTTCAATTTTAGCTATATCAATTCCATATTTTAATAAATCTTGTTTAGTATTCATAATTTTTTCCTTTTATCTTTTTAATTCAGCAAATAAATCTTCTGACATTTTTGTTAAGTTTCCTTGAACATTTTCTTCTTTTAAAATCATTTCTATTGATAATTCAATATCACCATCTGATAATAAATAACCACATTCGTTATTTGCTCTGAAGTCCTGTGCTCTTGCTACTGTTTTTTCAATTCTTGTCATTGTTGAAGATTTCATCTTTAAGCCTTTATGTTAAGTTATAATATATTATACCTAAACTTTACTTAAAACTATCTTAATAAGTCTAATAAACTATCAAGAACATCATTAATTTGTTCATCGTTAGCATAAAACATATCAATTCCTCTAGTTTTAAGCATTCCCTCAACATTTGACCAAATTTGACCCAATCTCATACCATTATCAATAAGTATATTAATTTTATTTTCTATATATGTTTCCATTTCTTCTTTCCTTATAAAAATTTCATAGGCACATCAGCTTCAGATATAAATTGAACATCTGTAATTAAAAAGCTTGATCTTCTTAAAGAACCTAAATTTCTTCCAGTAACTTTTTCACTTGTTTTTCTACTTTGTAGAAAGTATATACAACCGACTTTAAAATATTCTCTCTTTATCATACTATTTCCTTATTATTTGGTACCATAATCCCACCAGTATTTTTACTTTCTTCTTCTGAAAAAGCTAAAATCTGTTCACAATGTTTATCAAAATCTGTAATTTTATGTTTATAACTTTTACTCATTTCTTCAAAATCTTTAGGGTTTTTTAAGAATTCTCCTTCAAAAAGAAATGTTTCATCATCAATATAATGAGTATAATCACCATTATGGTTTCCACAATACTCTATACAATTACAAAGATCCCTATAAAGCTGGATGCTTCTTTCTCTTGACTCTTGGGTATCAAAATATCCCTCTATATCAGTAAATTCTGATAATTTATATCTCGGAGACACTTTAAAATGTTTCGTATTTCCATCAACAATTTTAATATAAGTCTGTACATCACCAGCTTCAAACTCTTCTTCAACTTTAGCTAAATATTCTTTTATTCTTCTAAAGTTGCCCTCGTTATATTCATCATTCATTTTATCCTGTAGTTTTCCTTGCTCGGTTTCTTCAAGATATTCTTCCCACTCAGGGCTTTTATTTTTTATGTCTCCAAGACATAAATTAAATTTTTCAATATCAGTTTCGCATAAAGGAGATGCATAAGGTTTAAATTTATCAATTAAAGTAATTGTTTGTCCAAAAATTTCATAAGTATTTGTTTCTCTATTATACCAAATTCCAAATTTCCAGTCAGGTAACTCATTTACAAAGAACCAGCAAATACTATTTCCCTCAAACTCAAATAAGAAATAACCACTTCCAAATCTTCTATCTGTAGTTTTAAAAACTAATTTATCTAATATATTATTAATAGCTTTTTTATTAAATTTTTTCATTTGTCTTTTATTCATCATTTTTTTCCTTTTAATTTTTGAGCAATTACTATTATTTTTTGTAATCTATCATTTTTAATCACAATAGTTCTATTTGAACCTCTCATAGATGGGTGAAGTTGAAATTCTCCTGGTTTCCACCTATTACTTATTTTAGCTGGTATCTCCTTTAAGAGATACTTAACCGAATAAGTTTTACTTTTTATCATATACTGATATTCTTTTCACAGCATCTAAATTTTCTTTAAAGTAATTATAGATAGAAGAAGATTTTTCTTCTAATTTCATTTCATCAATAAGATCAAACATTTTTTTAGATCTTTTGATAGCAGTTTCATTCAACCCTTTAGTTGTTTTTGAATTGTTTGAAAAAGAAACAAATATACTATCCCATTGTGGAGTGTAATAAGCTTTTCTTGTGTCATCTTCATCAAAAAATTGAGATGAACACGAACCAAATCTTACATTTACATATTTTGGTAATTTTGAAGCAAGTTCTTCTAAATATTCTTTGCTAGTTGAGTAAATTGTGATTGTATTGAAGTAATTATTTTCAGCTTCTTTTTGCCACTCTTCTCTTGTCATAGGGTGGTTTGAATATGATACTTCAACGATGAATTCTGGAGTTTTTGTTTGTGATGTAATTAACATTTTAAGCCTTTAATTTAGTTTGATATTGAATCTTTCAATTCATATAATATATTATAACTAAATAAAGCTTAATTGATGCTTAATTATTTAAGGAATTTAGTAATTCCTGCAGATTTGTTGTTTCTTTTTCAAAAGCTTTACAACATTTGTGTTCGGCGATAAACACAGGGTTGGTACACTGAGACCAGCGACCAAAAGAGTCTTTGTAAATAAAATAATATTTATCCATTATAGTTCCTTAGGAAGTTTTTATTTCTTCTTTTGTGAGAAGCAAAATAAACACCGACTAAAGCATTTTCACCATTTAAGGTAACTACAACAGTTCCTCTATAATATAATTCAGGAGATCCCTCAAATTGATCTAATCTATTTAGATGCTTTTCAGGAATATCAAATATTTCTCCACTTATCCGTTCACCAATTCCTGGTTCTTCAAATAAATATGGGAATGGTTCTCTTTCTAAGACCATAGGGTATTTATCAACAGTTTCCGTCGTTGTTATAAATTTTCCATTAAGCCCTGAAATAACTGAATGATTTCTTTCACTTCTTTTTAAAGTTCCATAAATGAACATTAACATATTTTATCCTTTTAATAATTAAGAAAGTTATTTCTTATCTAGACCTAAAGACTTTCTAATTTTAAGAGTTCTTTTTCTCTTTAATTGAGCAGTCTTGTCTTTCATTTCCTTACCTTGCTTTCTTGTTTTAACTGCCTTTTTCATAGCTTTTTTCTTCGCTATAATTTCATCAGGCTTCATTTTAACACAAGCTGGTGGATTTGTACTACTATCAAGCTTCGATTTTGGAGGACATTTCCACTTAATAACTTTTTTACCAGTCATTGGATCAACTTTTAATTTTTTCTTCGCTTTCGCTTCTTCTATTGCAAATTTTAAAAGCCCCTCTGTTATTTTCATCATATAACTATAAGCTTTATCAAAATCTTTAGTATCCCCATCAACATATTCTAGTTCTAAAGAATAATCTTTACTATCATATTGATCTAAAGTTTTCTTCCATCCATCAATTTCTTTTGTTAAATCTTTTACAGTTATATCCTCATAAAGTTTACTTTCTTCCGGATTACCTTTAAATAAAATTTGTATATATACAGATAATTTCATATTATTTCCCTTTTTATTTTATAATTATTTATAGATAAACAAACCTAAAAGACAAACAGAAACAAATACAAAAAGAGTTGAATAAAGAGTCCCTTTAAAAGACTCTTGTGGTTTTGGATACCAATAACTCATTTTAATCAACCTCTTTAAGGAATTTTTTTCTATCTTCTAGATATTTTGAACAATCTTTCACCCAAATTGTAGTTTGGTTTATACTTTCAGGACTCTTAGGACATTCTTCAAGACCAGTTTTTGCTAAAGCAATTTTAGCATCTCTTTTTGATGTTGTTTCAATCGTTAAAGCTGTAAACATTACACAAATAATAATTACAACTCCGATAATTCCAGTTTTATTCATAATTTTTCCTTAAAACATACAAGCTAATGCAAATGCTTGTTTTTCTTCTTTTGTTAGAGGTTTTTTATCAGTTAATTCACCAAACTGATATACATATGTTGAATTCTGTGTGGTTGCTGTAATTTTATAACAACCTAAAGAAATTTCTTCATATTCAACTTTTTCTAATCTTGATGTATGTGCAGTTCCGTGTCTGAAATCAAAATCTAAACCCTCTGGATCAAATCTCATAGATATAATTAAAAATATATCAATATCCATTTCTAAACCCTCTAGACATTTCATATATTCATTAGTTGTAGAAATTAACTTAGTCATTGATTGAAGTAATTATATGGGCAATCACTTGTCTTGAAACAAGTGCTCCTCCTGCTCTTTCACACAGATTATGAGTATCATCCAATCTTTCCTCTATTTCCACAGGAATATCTTTTACATTTACTCCTAACATTTTTGCGGCAATTTCTAAATATCTTTCTCTATACATCACATCCCCTTAGTTTTTTATTAATTATTTTTATTTTTATTAAGAATACTAAAATGGCTAAATTTAAAGCCATCATTATTAAAGTTACAAAAATATCTGCAAAATTAGTAGAATTATCAAAATTAAGAGCATTAATAGAAAACATACCTAAAATTAAAATTTGAATAGTACCTAAAAAATAGATATTACTATCTGAAAAAACTTTTTCAATCTGCATATATTCCATCCTCTTTTGCTTGTTTGTCTTCCAATTCATCTAATATTTCTACTAAATTATATGTTCCAGTTCGTACACAATGTTCAAAGTCTTTTATCTCTTTACAAACGATTAAAGCTTCGCTGAATTGACCAAATCTTTTTATATAACCAAAATAAAAAAATCTTCTCTCACTATACCATAGTTCAAATTTTCTTCCCTTTGAGTCTTCTAAACAATATTCAGTTTGAAGTTTATATTTCTTCCCGAATAAGCTACTTAGAAAAACTCTAAAGAACTTTTTCACTATTTTACTTTAAAACACTGCATTGCTGGAACTGCTGCAGTGTGTTTTCCATCAGCATTTGGGAATACAATTACACAAATATGATCTTTTGCACTTTGAGGGATAAATTCATATACTCTCGGATTGATACCAGCAGTATCAATAGTGTACTTATTTGTTTTTTCTTCTGACCAAGTCATTCCTTGAACTGAACTCCATAAATTTCCTGCTTGAGCTTGTAAAATTGCTCCACAAATTAATACACCTAATATAATTTTCTTCATTTTCTTTCCTATAAATCTCTAAAATAATCTTTTACAGAGAAGTTTTCCTCTGTCCACACTTTCTTCTTAGGAGTATTCATAAACTCCTCCACATCACCAGGATTTTTTGGATCTTGTTCAAGTAATTCAATATAGCATTCACCACATATATAACCACTCTTACCAGAATATCTCTGACACATAATATTATCACAACCCTTTCGGTTACAAGCCATCACACCCATTAAATTCCCTCCAAGTATTTTTCACTGCATAGATATTTGCCATCCTAGAAGCTTTATCTTCGCTAATATCAAGATTATCTAAATAAGTTCTTTTTTCTCTAGTGTATATAATTTCATACATATGTCTTACTGTTATATTACTATAAAAAAGATCTAAAACTTTACCTTGCATTTCAGAGTTTCCTCTTGCCGCAAAAACTAAACCGATAAAATCTCTATTCTCTTCATCGGTTAAGCCCTTTATTTTTGTAAACTCATAATTCATTACATTTGTTCTTTATCAAGTCTATCCATAAAGTAAATTTTTGCAACTTTACTAACCATTCCGTTTATTGATTTTGGTTCTAAACCAGCTTCAACTAAATCTTCTGTGTGTTCTTTTATCACATCTTTTATAACTAATCTAATGTAGTCGCCAATATCTTTATTAGACATTTGCATCACATCGCCATTATATTTGCTATTTTGAATTTCTGTAAACATTTGGTCTAATCTAAATTCTTGGCAAGCAACATCATTTACAAAATCAGCTTTTTTCTTCTCAGCTTCAGTGTCTACTGGTTTTAGAGTTTTAACTTTCCCAGAACCTTTAGAATGTTTTTCACCCTTTACTTTCCAAACATATCTTTGACCATCAAAGATCACAGTAAAAACAAAGCCCTCTAAAATATTTCCATCTATTCCGAAAGATTTACCCATAGGAGAATTATCTTCCATTTCTTCTACCAGTTTTATCATTTCATTTTGTGCTTCGCCTGGATTATTAAAATCAATCTCTACTTCTACAGTTGGGAAGTTCATAATATTAAAAATATTTTTCTCAGTATTATCTACCCATTTTTCATTAACTTTAGTTTCTATCCATCTTGCAGCAACTTCTTCACCATTACTATCTGTTTGTCTTTCTGATGGAGATACTTTAAAATATCTAAAAATAACTGCTCTTTTATCTAAGCCCGAAAGACAAGCATTCTTTTGAATATTCCCACCAGCCCACTCGAAATAAACAGTTATAATTTCCTCATCAAGATTGATATTATATTCATCAGCTAAATCAAAAACAATTTCCATCCAACCAGCTTGTACTGCCATAACTTGAAATGCACAACCAGCATTATCTTTTTCAGGAGTAATAATATTTTTTCTTGATTGTACCCAAAACCCATCAGGTTTACTAAAACAAACTGCAGCATTTGTTCCGTGTACTTTCTCAGATCCTGTCGCAACTAAAGTTGGTAATTTTACTTCACGATAAATAGGATTTCCATCTTCGTCTAAACCTTGAAATCTAGCTTGATGTCCTAAATCTTTTACAACATTTCGAAAGGCTTTTATAGAGCCCATATTTATAAATCTTTTCATTTTTATTCCTTTACTTTTTATATAATATATTATAGCTAAAGTTACCTTTAGAAAACCTTAAATCTAAAGGTTTTATAATAAAATAACCCTCATATTTTTTATATTTTCTAAAACGAGTAGTATATGGTGTTTTTTGTTCATTTATTTTTAAAATTGGTTCTTCAACTTTTTTATTAAATGAAGTTAAACTTTCATTAATTATATAAATTAAACGACCAAATTTATCATAAAGGAGAGATAATTTATATTTATGATGTTTTTCTCCTTTAAATCTACCAATCATCGACTGTCTAATTAATTCCTTACTTTCTTCTCTATGCTTAGTCCCCTTTCTTGGATCCTTTTGCTTTTTTCTAGCTATTCTTAGTTTTTCTTTAGTTTCGTCAGTATGTTTGTAATGATTAGTTCTTTGGGAATGAGCTAGTCTCATTCTTTCAATAGTTTGTAATGACAATTTCTTACCAGTCTTAGATTTTATCATTTTTTCTTTTACACTTTTTCTAGACATAGGATTATCTTCAGACATTCGCTTTGAGAGAACTTTTGAAAATTCTCCACGAGCCTTTTCATAGAGTCTTGAATTTATTTTTTTAGGCGAAAGGTTGTTCATCATATTCCAAGCATACCACATTTTCCCACCTAATGCTTTGGCAAGGAGAAAATGAGCAATATAATGTTCTCTGAATGAAAGTGCAACTATATTCCATTCACACTTTACAAATTTAGGGTATAAACTTTGTGGTAAAATGTGATGATATTGAGAATTTTCTTTTTTTCCCTTTCTAAAATATTCTATAAATTTACAATACCTCTTCAACCATCTTTTATCCTGTATATCTTTAAATAATAATTCCATTAAATATCCTTTAGAATTATTTATAAACCAAAACTAATAAATCCTTAACTTCTACTTAAAGCTTCGTTTATTTTTGAACGAATTTCTTCTCTAGTTTCTTCTACTTTCCAACCACCATTATTATGGTTTCCATCTTGAAAAAAATTATCACCATAAGCTACATTACCATTTATAATAAAATCCATTTTTTCATTATCCATATTTTTAAGAGTTAAAGTTATAATTAACATTCTTCTTCCTCACAATCGCAACAAAGTTCAGCATCAAGTTCATTATCATATTCACAACCACATTCATCACAAGTATATTCTACAACATCTTCTTGTAACTCATCACAAGCCATTTTAAAATCATTTGGACTCATTTCTTTTAAAATATCAAATCTTGAAAAAGTATTTCCCATAATTACAATATCTTCTTCACACTCTAATAATTGTCTTAATTGTTCTTCAAGTTCTGCTTCTGTGTATTTTTCAACGATTGTTTCTGTAACTGTTGCCATTTTTTAAACCTTTGTGTTAATCTTTATATAATATATTATAGCTAAATTTAGCTTAAACCAAAATTAATTTTTACTAAATCTAGAAAGTTCTTTCATAACTGGATCTTTCCCGAATTTTCTAAAAAGTCTCATTAAATCATAAATCTTAATAGCACCCTCTCCACTTATAGAAAAAATAGGACTTAAAATTTCAGCTCGGTTAAGATCTACTTCGTGTGCTTCTAACTCTTCTACTGTATTATGGATAGAACCATCAATCTTTGATTTATACATTGTAACTGTTTCATATTTCATTTTGAAATCTCCTTTAATCTTTATATAATATATTATAACTAAATTTAGCTTAAAGTTTGCTTAGAATTAATAAAATAAGGTTAATTAAATACAACCACCACAAGTTCCACTTCGCCAGTCTTTTTCACTTAGTTTAGTATAAAGGTCGAGTTTTTCTTCTTCAGTTAATTCCCCGAATTGTTTATAAATTATATCAAGTAAATCATTAGCTTTTGGTGATTTTATCCATTCATCATACTCAAGACCATCTTCAGATCCTTCCCACATTTCAGAATAATTTTCATCAAAATACCAATATTCATACATACCAAAAGTGTCCATATTTTGTCTTAAAACAGAAGAATAATCAAACGGATTATAATATAACCCACTCTCAGGATTATTTGCCATATGTCTTCTGTCTTCTAAAAGTTCACCATCAATTTCTATTTTCCAAAACCCTGAACATAAATTTGGGTATCGTCCAGTCCATTCTACTTTAATTTCTTTCATTTAAATCTCTCATTTCTCTTACTTTTTGAATAACTTCTTCAACTTCCCAATCTTTAAAGCCAAGAATACTAGCTATTGTAAACATACCAACTTGAAATCTATCTTTACGAACAATTTCACCATCATCCCTAAATTCATAATCTTCAACATTAGCATCTTTAAATTCTTCTTTTCTGAAATCCCTTTCAGTTACTGGACGATGTTTAGTCATTTTAAACCTTTAAAATAGTTTCTAACTTTCTCGCTGTAACATCACCAGAATATTCTTCTATTTGTCCAGTAACAGTATCAAATAGATACACAAAATCACCTTTCTTTGTGGGATCTTTAACAATTATTTTAACTGGTGGAATTAAACCATTAGCATCAATAATATTCACAGAAGTTCCAACATCAAACTCTTTAAGATATCTTTCATCTTCAGTTAAAATGTGTTGCATATCCCATTTAATTTTATGTACTAAAATTGGACCTCTTCGTTTTACAACAGCATAATCATTATCCAACTGAACCACAACCATATCGCCATTTTCTTTTACTTCAGAAATAACACAAAGTGTTTGTTTAGCTAAAGCAGTATAATGCCCTAAACCACCAGGAACGGCAGTTACAAATAGATCCATAGGTTTTAAACTGTTTAAGTTTACTATACTTTTTCTTTTCTTTAATTCAATTTTCATTTTTCTTCCTTATAAATTTTTTCAAGATCATCTATAATCTTTCTTAATTCTTCTTTTGATAAAACTTTTTCAGCAGACTCTGTTCCTTCAATTCCTTCTACAGAAACATAAACTATAATATCACCAACACCATCTCTTAAAATTTCAACATCAAATAAATCATTTTCAATTATCATTAATTATCCCTCATTTTTTCTTTAAAAAGCAATTTGCTCTCATTATAACTCATCTTAACTATTTTAAGATATTCATTTTTTGAAATCATATTATCTTTCATATCTTTTTTAATTTCTTTCTTCAATTCTGTAGATTTTGTAGTTTTTTCAATTTTTAGAATATCTGCATATTGATAATTAACAATTTCTTTTTCTCCTAAACTTCCACCAATAAAGATTGATAAAAATATTAAGGTAAAAAATATAAATGTTGCAATAGCTTTTTTCATTTTTCATCCTTTATTGATTGAAGAATAAAGTTGAAATCAAGTTCTCTTTCTTTAGGTGGTTTTTTCAACCACTCTTGATATTCTTTCTTTCTTCTTTTTTCAAACTTTTTAACTTCTTTTTTAGTCAAAACATAATAGGTAGAAGTCATAGAGTTTCCCCAAGCTTCAATTCCTTCTGGGAACCAATCTTCTTCTCTATTCATATCGTCCTCTTAAAGGTTCTAATAAATATGAAATCATTATAACTCCTGGAATATCAATATACCACCACTGTGGATCTTGAAGAGTAAATCCAAAAACTGGAGTAATAATAGCACCTAAAAGCCCCGAAAGAATTGTTAATAAAATAAAATATCTCATTTTATACTCCTAAAATATTTTCAATACCGATTTTTAAAGCTTTATTACATTCTCCAGCCCACTCTAGTCTTTCATTTTCATCAGAAACATAACTTGCCCCATTGTCAAAAGTCATTCCAGTTTCATCAGTTGAAATAAAATTATGCCAACCCTCATTTCCAAGTATATAAACATTATGGCTTCTATTACCATTTTTTAAACCAGTTACGATTTTTAAAGTTTTTTCACCATACTTTACTACTTCTCGTAACTCTCTACCATTCCAGTTTTTTGTTAATGTTTGAATTGTCATCTTTTATCCTTTAATCTTTATATAATATATTATAACTAAAGTTAGCTTAATTATTGCTTAACTTTAGCCATTTTATACGAATATTAACCACAACCATTCATCATACCAAACCCACAACCCTCAAATGTTGGTGGAGTTTTAATAGATTTTGTTTTTGCTGGTCTTGATACACTTTTTCTAAACATAACTTCAGGAACAAAAGAAATTTCTTTTTCTCCCTCCCAATCACTTGTTAGAATACCATCTGGTTGAAGTATAACTTCATAAATATCATCTTTAAGGATATCTTTTGGTTCAAATTCACTTGTTGTAAAGTTTACTTCCATACCCTTAATAATATATCTTGTTTTTAGACAAACTGGACATTCACTTACTTGTTTTGGAGAATAGTCTTTTTGTACTCTTTCTTCAAGATCGCTAATACCAAAGCCCTCCATATAATCTTTTCTAAATGTTATAGAATTCACATAGTTATTTCTAGAATATTCTATAAAGTCAGACATAAAATCAAGAGAATAAATGTTTTCTTTTTCTTCAAGTACACAATTAATATTTACAGGAATACCTTTAGACCCAAGATTTTCTGATATTTCTTTTATATCACTAAAAGTAATTGATTTTGTTTTCATAACTCTATCATTTTCACTATCTACAAAATGGTGTCTACTGATATTAACAAAATCAACAACTTCAGTAAAAATTGGATTTGTACTGTATTCTTTAAGCCTTACTCCATTTGTTGTAAATACTACTTTTTTAAATTTATCTTTATGATAAGCAATCATCATAAGAACTTTATTTAGATCTTTATAAAGAGTTGGCTCACCACCTGAAATTGTAATTTGAGTAAACTCTTCCGGAAGTTCTTCAAGTGTTTTCTTAAGATTTTGTAAAAAGATCTTTTCATCCCCAATTTTTTGATCTTGTTTTGACTCTTTCCAAGAACAAAAATTACAACCAGCATTACAAAAAACTGGAAGAACAATAGTAAAATTTGGATTTGTATTTACAACATTCATATCTTTAATATACATTTTAACTCCTTACCAGTCGTGTTTATCTTCACAAAATTCTTCAACTTCATTTTCGTCAATAACTGTAGCCACACTTGCTCCAGCTTTCATACCAGCTATAATAAAAGCTTTTAATTCTTCGTGAGAACTTCTTCCTGCTTTGAATTCAAAAGTTACTTTAAATTCATTTTCTATTATATTTCTATACTCTATTTTTTTCTCTGACATATGATATTTCCCCCTCTATAGACTTCATAATATTAACCATACAATCCTGCACATCTTCTTCTTTTTTACATTCAATTATATACCCTGGAATAAAAACCCTATTTTCTATGGTAAAGAAATCATCAAGGTTAAATCTAGTCATTTGGAGCAAAGCACCTGAAAACATAACCCTATCAACTTCTAGCATATTTTTAGATTTCTTTATAGATTTAATTTCTATATGTCTCATATCGGGACTATTAACTAAAAAACATCTTCCTACATTTAATGTTATCATTTTATCTCTTTTCAATTCTTTGAATTATAGTTTTCATTAATACACTTTCTACCTCTGATGTTCCATAACTTCCATTTTCAAGTTCATCAAACATTTCATAGTCATCAATGACACCAACAACACCTTTAAAAATTTCAATCGCTAAAGGATTAATTTCTGAAATTAAGTCATCATAGATTTTTTCAGCTTCTTGACTATATTTGTCAAATTTTTTTCTATAATCTTTTGAAGCTTTTAAAAATGCTTTTTCATCAAATATAGTTTCACATTTATGTTGTTTCAGTGCATTTCTTTTTGTTCTATCTAATTCAAGAAATTCTCTTTCTGACATTCTCCATTCTCTTAAAACTTCATCAGTAATTGGATCTTTAACTTGAAATAATTTAGTAGTAAAGTCTTTTTGAAAAACAACTGTTGGCACTTCAACTTTTGTTGCTGCGATTGCTTTTGCTTTTTCCATAATATAACCTATTTTCATATTTTATCCTTTAATCTTTATATAATATATTATAACTAAAGTTAGCTTAATTATTGCTTAATAATACGAATAATAGTTACTTTCTTTCAAATTCCTCACAAAAACTATGTTTTCTATCTGAAAAAATCATCCCAATATCACCAGGAACTCTACAAGCATATCCCATTATTTCCGAAATAGAACCCTTTGCATATTCATTTTCATTACAAGGGTGTTTGTAAATTGGTTCTTGATATTTACAAACACAACAACAAGCATTCCATTCACTTTCTAATAAACAACGAGTTTCTTGAATTTGTTTCATTTATCAACTCCAGCTATTACTCCCATAAAATCACACTCAACATAATTATCACCAAAGCCTGAAATTCTCTTTCTATTCTCAGAAATAAGTTTATACATTTCTTCTGTTTCTAACGATCTATTAAATTTAATAGACAATAATTTTCCAGTACATTCCCAACAAAGATCAATATCATCATCTCTTTTTAAAAATGGTTCTTCAAATTTCCCACAGTTTGTTCTTATCCCACTATCAAATAATTCCTTACTACAACAATCACAAAATACTGATATTTCTGTTTTCTCTTTTTTCATTTTATTCCTTCATAATATAATTGATATATTTTAGTTTAGTTTTGAAGTATAATATAATGTCATTTAAAATTTTCCTTTGATTTTTTGATACTTGTATAGAATATAATTCAACCCAATCAGCTAAATAAATTTCCCTTTTATCAAATTCAAATTTTTCATTTTGATAAGAATATAAAAATACTCCAATGTCTTTTTTAGGGTTCTTACAAGCAAAATAAGACTCTAAATCCCTTTCTTGAAGCATTACACCAGCTTCCTCATAAAACTCCCTTAATGCCGTTTCTACTATGGTTTCGTCTTGTTCTAATTTACCTTTAAAAAAGTTCCAATCAGATACTGAACTTGTTTTATTCAATAGAAGAAATATTTTTCTTCCTTCTATTTTATAAGGACAAACCCCATAGCTATAATCTTTCATAGATTAATCCTTTAAGTGTTTTCCAATAATTTTCTTAAGAGTATTTTCATCAAAACTTAGTTCTTCAGACCATCCTATAATTTGAGATCTAAGGACTGTTTTCAAATCCATATGGGGTTTAATTTTTTCAGGTAACTCAACAACCTTTCTATATTCTTTTCTTTTAACTAAATATCCATATTTGTATCTATCTGGTATCATATTCCAATCATTTCCAGTTTTGTCTTTACAATATTGAATTTGTTCTTCAGCAGTTTTCTTCATAAGTTCCCTATGAGAACAATATGTTTGAGCGAACATAGATTTACTATTTTTCACACAATCTCTACTTCTCCATAAAAATGAATTTAAAACCTCTTCATTTGAGGGTACTCCATAAACTCTTGCATCAAACCAAGCATTTCCAACTTTATTAGTCATTTTTAAAAAGTATTCCCACATCACATTTCTTTCTTCTTCAGAAATTTCAGTATTATCAAGAATTGTAATCTCAAGATTTTTAATTGCTTCTCTAAAATGCTTGTTAAATTGTCTTGTTGTGTATGATGATACTAAACCAGCTATTTTTTGAACTCTACCTGAATGTAAATGTTTCCACCCATATTTCGGTTGATCTTCTAATAACTTTAATGACGGAATATATAATGTTATTTCATCTGACTGAGTAAAACCAGTATATGCTTGAAAATGTTCTACTAAATCCATTGTTGTTTTATTCATAGACTCAAGTAAAATATGATCAAAGGGCTTCAACATCCCCTTAGTAAACTTTGAGAATTTATGACCATCAATTCTAATGATAATATGTTCATCTTCAGGAATTCTAGTTTCATATTCAGCTTCATAATCTTTCATACGAATTCCAAGAGGTTTACATTCATTTTTCTCTTCTTTAGTTTCAAAACATTTAAATGAATGTATAGGGCATCCGCAATTATAGATTTTTTCAAATCCAAATCTTTCAGAATTATCCATACGAGGACATAAACAATTTTTAAATTGAAATTCATAAGTATGAAATTTAGCATCAACATCAAAGTTCCAGTTCCGTTGTAAATCATATTCAATCTCTGTTAGTTTTCTAGCTAAACTTTCTCCTCTTTCTCGTACTTCTTGAGGAAGCAATTCTTCCTCTTCAGCGAATAAACAAGCCATTTTATCATATAATTTGAATAGATTTTTTCGTTGTTCATCTGTAACTTTTTGTCTTTCAGCTAAAGTTTCGTTTAATATTGCTGCCATCTTTTATCCTTTATAATCTGTTTTAATAATTTCTTTAGTTATATTTTCTAATAACTGTTTTTCACCTCGAGTTACTATGTAATTCAAAGGGTTTCCTGTAAATTCTTGGAACAATGTAATGTAATAGTTGTCTTCAAAATTTCTATCATCCAACTCTTTGAACTTGTCAAAATCAACTCTGTTTAAGCAGTAAAGTGTTAAAACTCTAAGATCTTCGTAATTTATATTCATAGTAACTCCTAATTTGTTATATAATATTATAACTAAATTATACTTAGAGTTTGCTTAAGAGGTCTTGGAGATGTTAAAAATTTTTTAGTTTATATAATATATAAGTTATTTTATAAAAATTATAATATAGTTTATTTTAAAAACTTTTTTATGTCCTGGAGACATTTTAATTTTTTAGTTGTCCTGGAGACACTAAAACTTTTTTATGTCTTGCAGATGCTATTTTATAGCTACGAAAATGTTGAGTTTATATTTTATGATTATTTTTATTCATCTGCAAGACATTTTAATTTTTATGTCTTCGAGATGTTAGTAGTAAAAAGGAAGAAAGAAAATCTTCCTAGTAGTTTTTTATGGCTCTTTTTGCATCCATATCTTGTTGCTTTCTTTTTAAAGTTTCTCTTTTGTCATAGAGTTTTTTACCTTTAACTAGACAAACTTCAATTTTTATAGTACCCTTATTTTCAGGTTGATATACTTTTTTTGCAACTAGAGTATATCCTTTTTCTTGAACTTTTTGAAATATCTTTCTGATTTCTTTTTTCTTCATTAAAAGCTTTCTTGTTCCATCGGGAGTAATAGGTTCAAAACTTTTTTGAGCATATTCCGGAACTGTTATATGCATTCCAAATATGAACATTTCTTCTTTAATGATTTTTATATGGCTTTCTTTTATTGAAACAGTTTTTGCTCTTATTCCTTTAACTTCACCACCCTTTAAAACAATTCCAGCTTCAAAGGTTTCGATAATTTCATATTCAAAGTTTACTTTCTTATTTGAAGCAAAGATCATTTTAATTCACCGACAACTTTACAATGATCGTCTTTCGTAACTACTAAATGTCCAACTATTGAATACCATCTTAAATTAAATTTAGTAACTGTTCCGTGTGTTCTTACTTCTACGAATTCATCTCTATTCATCATTTATCTCCTAATATTTTATCAAGTGCTAATGATAGAAATAGCACACCCAAAGCTAACCCATTTAATAAAACTCCAGCATCAAAAAGAACTTTTACATTTAATACTAAAAGTATTATCAAAATTATATTAAATAAAGTTGACATACTTATCGCTTTCAATTCTTTCTTTTATAAATTCAGGGAATTTTCCTAAAAATGGTTCAAAAACATTATCTTTTAATTCATCTCTATATTGAGTAATAGTAGGATGAATTGACATACCTTTATCAGTAAACAACCAAACCCATTCGCCAACTTCAGGTTTCCAAGGCTTTACAATAGATCTATCATAATTTGTTAATTTATATTTCATCCCATCCATCATTTCAGCTCTTTCATAATCAAGAATTTTATTCCAATCTGGATTATCGCCTGAAAAAGATTTAAATCTATGTGGAGTTTTTCCACTAGCAATAGTTACCCATTCTCCAGGTTTTACTGGTGTAAATGGTTCAATATTTTGGAACCCATTTTTAAAATAACTTTCAAAATTATCTTCTGTTAATTGAAATGCTCCATATTCATCAGTAAAAACCCAATCACCAATATTATAATCAATAACTTTATAGTGATGTAAAGGAATATGATCAAAAAGTCTATCAATCAACATATATTGTCCAAAAGGTTTTGAAGAGTCATAAGTTGAATTTAATAATGCAACTTTTTTACCATCTTTAAAAGCTTTACGAATATCAGCATACATATCATTAATAACATAATCATAAACAGTATCAAAAGCTGGAATAGAAGTTAGTTTCCAGTTTCCATCTTTATTTTCCCAGATTTCAGTACCATCAGGATTATCTAAGAACCACATCATTTCTGGTTTATGTTTTTTCCATTTTGTTTTTAACATTTTAAGCCTTTCAATTTACTTTATATAATATATTATAACTAAAAAAGGCTTAAATGTTGCTTAACTAAATCATATCGTTAAATTTTTCTTTCATTTCTTCATCAAAATCTAAACTATCTAATATGGTTTCAAATTTTGAGTCATAATCTTCTTTTGTTCTCTTAGCAAAAGCGACTAACATTTCATAAAATTCTTCTTTATCCATATTAGACCTTTAATCTTCTTGAGAAGCTGTAACTGTAGCTTCAGTGGTTAATAATAAGCTTGAAACAGACACGGCATTTTGTAAAGCTACTCTTTCAACTTTTGCTGGATCTATAATACCAGCTTTAATCATATCAACATATTCGCCAGTAGAAGCATCAAAACCAACTTTTGTTTTTTCATCTTTTACTTTTTGACAAACAAATGCTCCTTCAAATCCAGCATTATTTGCAATTTGTCTTATAGGGGCTTCAACAGAAAGAAGAATTGTTTTTGCTCCAGTTAGAATATCATCTTTTAAATCGTCTTGAATATTTGAAAATGCAGTTTTTGAAGCTTTTAATAAAGCACTTCCACCACCAATAACAACACCCTCTTCAACTGCTGCTTTTGTTGCATTTAAAGCATCTTCAATTCTATCTTTTCTTTCCTGCATTTCAGTTTCAGAAGTCGCTCCTACTTTAAGAACTGCAACACCACCATTTAGTTTAGCTAATCTTTCTTTAAGTTTTTCTTTTTCATAATCAGATTCAACATCTTCAATTTCATTTTTAAGAAAATTCTTTCTTTCTTCAAGATCTGCTATGTTTGATTGTCCACCTATTAAAGTTGTATTATCTTTATCTACTATAATTTTTTCACAATGACCTAAATCACCAGCATCAACTTCTTCTAATTTCATACCAGCATTTTCTGAAATAAATGTTGCTCCTACATTTACAGCAATATCTTCAAGAACTTCATTTCTATATTTACCAAATCCAGGGGCTTTAACTGCAGAAACATTTAATTCACCTCTAAGGTTATTTACAACTAAACTTTGTAATGCTTCACCATTCACATCATCAGCAATAATTAATAATGGTCTTTTTGTTTGATAAGCAACTTCAAGAACTTTCATAATTTCTCTTATTGAAGTTATTTTTATATCAGTAACTAGAACTAAGGGCTTCAATAGAACTGCTTCCATTTTTTCTTTATCAGTTACGAAATAAGGGCTTAAATATCCTCTATCGAATTGTAAACCATCAACAACTTCTAATTCATCTTCAATCCCATTTGCTTCTTCTACAGTAATAATACCATCTTTGCCAACTTTATCCATAGCATCGGCAATCATTTCACCAATAGCTTTATCACTATTTGCAGAGATTGTAGCAACTTGTTGTATTTGTTCTTTATTTTCTACATTAATTGACATTTTAGAAAGTTCTTTTACGATTTCTTCCGTCATTAAATCCATTCCCTTTTTCAGTTGAATAGGATTTGCCCCAGCACTAACTACTTTTAAACCATTTCTAAAAATTGCTTCAGCTAAAACTGTTGCAGTTGTCGTACCATCACCAGCTTCATCATTAGTATTATTCGCAACCTCTTTTACAAGTTGAGCACCCATATTTTCTAAAGTATCTTTTAAGAATATTTCTCGTGCAACAGACACTCCGTCTTTTGTAATAATTGCAGAATTATCAGTTTGTTGTAATAAAACATTTCTTCCTCGAGGTCCCATAGTTACCTTAACAGCATTTGCTAATTTTTCAACACCTCTATATAAGCTTTTTCTAGCATCATCACCAAAATTTATATCTCTTTCCATTTTTTTCCTTTAAGTTTTTTGTAAATTTTCAAGACCAATTTTTAAGAGTTTATTAATATATTCACCAACATACTTATCAGCATAATTTTTTGACTTTTTAATTATCTCATCTTTAGTATATTTATTGGTTTCTTTTAACCTATCGTATCTCTCTTGAAATAATTCGTCATAGATAATTTTATGAATTTCCATAGTCATTATTTGTTCTCCATTTTTGTTAAATCAAAAGTAAACCATTTTGGATCTACAGATGTTGATAATATAAATTCTTCCACACTTTCCCAACCCCAAGAATTAATAATGTCATCTTTTGTTGTTTTATAAAAAGGAGAACACCAATGAGACCTTATTCCTAAAGTTTTTCCATCCTCAAGATGTTTTACATATGGTTGAATTGAAATTTTATCTCTTTCCCTTAATAATTCAATCAATTTAACTTTAAGAGGGTTTTTTAGCTTCTCAATTTCTTCTATCTCGTTTCTTAAAATTTCAATTTGTTTATCGACAGAGTCAAGTTCTTTCATATTAATCCTTATAAAATTGTTCCCAAATTTCTATCGCATCGGCGATATCAACCTTTCGTAAAGTATATCTTCGACCATCACAAGTGTTTTGATCTAAAATAATTTCATCATATTTTTGAAGTTCTCTTAAACCAGTTTCTTCATTAAAATATCGTTCAATGTATCTATCAAACTCATCCCAACTATCAATTTCTCTTATATCCTTTAGTTGGACAGTTAGACTTCTCTTCATATTCTTTTCCTTGACATAAATTAACTAAACTTTCTGTAATCTCTTTATTATAAAAACCACACCATTCAACTTCACAATCGTCTTGAGTCCCATCTGTAATAATCCCAAGATCCCCAATAGTCGGAGTATAAAAATGTTCACAATCTTGACAAGTAGGTATTAAATAAATCATTAGAACTCCTCAAATTTAACTTTTATCAATTCTACATCAGGCAAAATATTTTTAATGTCTTCGAGAGTAATTCTATGTTTATTCCCAGCTACAATAATATCATAACTTTCATCTAAGCCGAATAATTGCTCTGTATCAGTTTCAAAAACTTTTAATGATGTACTATGAGCGATAAAACTTTTTCCTAAAGTTGAAGCCCCAATAAATACATAAATTTGTCTTTTTAATTTTTGTCTTCCTGTTTCTTCCCAGTTTTCAAAATTAATTACTAAATTTGCTGATGGATAATATTGACAATTACTTTCATATGCCGTGAAGAATTCATTTCCACTATAATCAGTTACAATATCATAAAATTCTAAGTTACCTTTAGGAATATAATGAATAGTACCAAAATCTTCAATTTCTTTAGGATCTGAATAGTGTAACCATTCTGAACCACAATAACCAGAATAACACATTCCTTCTTCTAAATATATTGATTGAATATATTTCTTCCCATTTTTCATTAATAAAAATTCATAAACATCTATAATAGTGTCATTATATTGTTCATTATATTCTTCAACAAGATCTTTTGAAGCTTTCTTTAAAACTCTTAACCCTACAACCTTAAACATAATCTATTTCCTCTTTCCCTAATATAACTCTTAATAAAACCAAATCTATCAGTAATACTATCAACACATATATAAGTGGTATAATATCAAATCTTATAAATTCTAATTTTATCACTGTATATGAAACATAATTCATTATAATGATTGTAAGAATTCCAATCAAATTTCCTAAGACTGGAATAAACCAGTCTATACTTTTAAGTAATTTTTTCATTTTAAGAATGTTCCTCTGCAAGTTCTGTTAATCTTTCAGCTAAATCGTAATTTCTTTGTAATGTTAGAAATGCTTGTCTTAAAGGTTTTATACATTTTCTTATAGTATCAATAGCTTCATTTTTAGTTTTTCTATCTAAAAATAAAATTCTTAAATGTTTATTTGAAGCAGCAAGTTCAGTTTTTAAATTTTTACCATATTTTTTAGTATATTCTTCCATTTGAGGTACAAAATCAATAGCACCGATCTCAATCGCACCAGCATAAGTATATGAATAATCTCTAAAAAGATCAATAGTTTCTTCTGGAATATTTGTTTCATTTAAACTTTTGTAAATAACTAACTCAACTAAATGTTCTCTTTGATTTTCATTTAACATATCTAACATATTTTATCCTTTAATCTTTGTATAATATATTATAACTAAAGTTAGCTTAGTCTTTGCTTAAATCTATTGTTTTCGGTATAGAAAGTCCTAATTTTTTATAAGCTTTTTTGAAAAGAGGTCTTGAAAAGTCTCTTTCAGCATCAACAGTTGTAAAATTATTTTCAATCATAAAATACTGAATAAACCCAATCCAACGAGATGTTTTATCATCACTCCAAGAATTAATATTTTCTTCTAATGTTTTTAACATTTTTGATATGCGGATCTCACCATTCACATATTGTTTAGTTTTAAGCATTTCAGTATATCTTGAAATTAGTGATTTATGTACTTTTATTAAGGGGCTTTTGTAATTTCTATCAAATTTACTATCATAAAACCAACTCACAAATATTCCGATAACTAAAACTAAAAAAGTTCCAACAAAAGAATACTCACCATCATACATCTCACCAGTTTTAAACATTGTTGCTAAAAGAAGAGTTTGTCCTAAAAGAATATTTGAATGAATATCTCTCATATATTTTGTTTTAGGACTCATAATTCTATAATTCTCCCTATTTTATCATCCATATCGGCTTCAAAGTCCTTAGCAAGAAATTCTTTATTTTCTTCTAACCACTCAACATCATAATTTCCACAACTAGAATAAAAATCATAAGCTTGTAATAAACAAGAAATCGCATCAGCTTGATTATTAAAAGTGCCTAAATCTTCATAATCTTTTTCATTTTCCTTACAATCTGCTGATAAAACTTTTACTTCATATTTCATTTTGTTTCTTCTTTTCTCAAATCTAATTTTTTAATAAAGCTTTCTTTATCAATATAACAATCACAGATACACTCATTTATTGCAGTTACCAATTTTGTCATTTCACTTAAATCTAACGAATATAATGTAGTATCTTCTGCACCCGAACCATAGTGTATAACAACATAATGTACATCAACCCTTTCTCCACCATAATCAAAGCTTTTTTCTTTTTCTCTCGTAAAAATATCAACATCTGAGATTAATGGTATAATTATATTCTTTTGGATTTTATTTGTATTAAACTTTGAAATATAATTCCCAAAATCTCCTTCAAATACTGGCATTTCTAAATCAACTTGTAAAATCATATGTTATCCTTTATATTCGCTAACTTTAACTATAACTTGAGTATTATTATCCGCAAGTTTTATACTTTTTATTTTGAAGTATCTATCAGAGATACTACCACCAATCCCATACTCAAAATCATAATGTTCAGTTGCTCTAAATTGAAGTATCTTTTTTATTTCTTCATTTGATAAAGCTATTTTATCATCAATTTCTTTTTCTCCATAACCATAATCGTCTAAAATTTCACCATTATGTTTTACTATTATTTTCATTTTAAACTCTTTAGAAATTCTTCATATAGGTATGTTCCCTTTAAAGGGCTTTCGCTTAAAACTAAATTATGTTTATGTTCTGGAATAACATCATATTCAGATGGGAAGTCAAATTCTTCTATTTCACCAACTTTATAACTGTTATCCCAACCTCTATCTTCATTTGTATAGATACATAAAAATTTATTTTCTTCATTTGGTATTTTAATTAAAGTTGCATATTCAGCATAACCTAATGCTGCATTTGTCTGAATAACTATCATTATATATCTCCGTTTCTAGCTTCTTCTAAATGATGCTCTCTTATATCATTTCTTCTTCTCAAAGAATATTGATATTCAACTTTATCATTTTCGTCAATATTAAAAGTTGTTCCAACAACTAATCTATGGAATGGGTCTAATGTTGTCAACGGAATTGAAACTTCATTTCCTACATTTAACACTTTTGCAACAATTTCATTTTCAGTTATTCTAATTACTTCACAACTTCTCATATTAACTCCTAATTTGTTATATAATATATTATACCTAACATTAGCTTAAATAAAGCTTAAATTTATCCCTTTACGATAATATTTTAAGCTTTAAAATTTTCCCACTACGATAAATTGATTTAATTTCTCATAATGTCTTGAAGCTATTCCTAAATAAATCCCATTAATTAAAAGATAATCATAGTTTATAAGAGAACATTCATAATAGACTGCTAGTCTTTTAAATTTTAAAAATACTAATATATTATAAATTATAACAGTAAACTGATTTATTTTTAGTGCAAATTTCATTTTAAACTCCTACTATTTTTTCTATTTCGTTTGTTGCTCGTTGAGGATCTATAGAAGAAAGAATTGTTCCCATATTTCTTCTAACTGCTTTCAATGATTTTTTATCAGCTTTCAAACCTTTAGTTGCTAAAAATCTGTAAAATCTCAATCCTCTTAAATGATCCTCTTGAAGTCTATCTTCAGCATTCCCTATAAATTTTAATTCTCTTTTTTGGATAGCATCAATAAATTCACCAGTTGGGTCAAGAAGTTTAAAGTCTTTTATATCCCAGTATCCAGCATTGATTGTAAAATCTCTACGAGCAGCATCATCAAATATTGTACCAGCAGTAACACTATCAGGTCTTCTACCATCAGAGTATGTCCCATCTTTTCTAAATTGAGCAATTTCAACTTCTTCTTTTCCGTTTTTAACTATAAGAACTTTGAAGTGTTCACCTCTTATATCAAGGTCGAATTGATCCTCTAATATGGTTTTAAGATGATTATAGTCTAATGAGGTTGTAAGGTCAAAGTCCTTAATGTTATTCCCTAGAAGAGCATCTCTAACACTTCCACCTACTAAAAAGAAGTCCCCATCTATTTCATTAAGGGCTTTAAAAATCTCCTTTATTTCAATTGGAGCAGACTCAAATATTGAAATAAAGATTTGAGTGCTTAGATCTTTTTGAGTTTGTATTAAAGCTTGTTTTATTTTACTTTTTGAAGTTCCATAAGCTAAATCTGAGAAAATATCTTTTGCTTCTTCTGTTTTAAAATCTTCTACTTTAATTTTTTTAATATTTTGTATGTTGTATATTGGATGTTCAAGTTCTTGTGATTGATGGATTTTTAATAAATCCCAAAGAACATTGTTTACTCGGATGAGTTCTGGATTTGTATTTTCAAAGTTCATTTTAAGCCTTTCAATTTATATAATATATTATAACTAAAAAAGGCTTAAATATTGCTTAATCTTGCTGAATAGTTTCGGGAGTAACTCTTTTTATATTATAATGAAATTCAACCCAAATTGCAAAAGAACTAATTCCTAATGCTGCAAATGTCCACATTGTATAAGGTGCAAAAAGTAATACTATAATGTTTGCCACAAATACTGCTACATTTAAGAAAAGAAGAAATAAAGATTTCGTTGAAATTAAAAACATTACTCACCTCTCACTAAAAAAGTAAACCATTTAATCATAAATGTTACTCCAGCTAAAATATAACCAAGTTCCAACCCAATATCAGGTTGTATATATTGTGCAAAGCTACCTACACCAAAAGCTACTAAACTAATAAACAAAATATGCATTGTTGTCATTAGTACACTCATAAAATTTATCATCATTGCTCTAAACATTTTTTTCCTTTAATTTTTAAACATATGTGGGTTGTTCTTTCTGAACATATCCATACTTCTTTTAAGCCCTACTGGATCAAGAGTTTCCTCAACTTCTTTTACTGGTTTTGGTTTTACAACCTCAACTTCTTTTTCTTCTGGTTCATCAACAAATGGTTTTAAAAGATTTAATCCCTCTTCAATTCTTATACCTTGTAAAGTTTCTGGTGTGATTTCAATTTCTATCATTTGACCATTTAGTTCAGTAACTAGAACAAAAATATCATCTTCAATAAAACTATCATCAAAACTTTGCCCATCAATATCAAAAGGGACGATTGATGCATCTTTAAAAGTCTCTGGTAGATGATCTCTTAAATCTTCATTAATAAGAAGAAAAACTCTCATTTCAAACCCTGACATAAACCCATCAAGCAAAATTTCATATAGTTTTAAACTAACTATTTCTTTTAAATCTTTATAATCTTCCATTTTTTATTCCTTTGGAGCAACTAATCTAAATTTAGTTGCATAATTATTAAATTGAGGATTGTAAATATCTTTTAAAGTTTCCCAATCCTCAGCTTTTAAAAAGTCATCTTTTATTTTATTATAATTAATTAGATAATCATACTTGTAACCATTATCAGTCGCTATATGTATTCCCCATTTCAATAATCTTAAAGAATGATACATTGATTTATAAGCTAATCTTATATCGCCTTGTAAAAACTTTTTCTTTGCTTTAACAAATGAATTATTCGCCTTTGTTGAAAAGAACTTTCTTAGAGTTGGTAAATCAAGATCAAAATCAACATTAAAATTTTTAAGACTACCTCTTTGAAAATACATAGCTAAAGCCATATCATTATGTTCTTTTAATAACTTTTTATAATATTCTAAAGTCATAATATGAAAATCATTACAACTTTCTAATTGTTCATATTCATCAACCAATTCAGTAACAATACAAAAATCTCTATCAGATTGTTCATCATCATTACCATAAAGATAAGAACCAAAAACAAAAGCACCATCAACTCCAGGAATTGAAGCTATTTCAAAAATATTTTGAACATTCTCCAATTCATCAAATAATTTCATTTTACTTTCCATATTTTACCTTAAACTGTTAAAATCCCACTTGCCATAAGTTTTTCATAAACTTCGTTTGCTCTCCCCATATCATTGAAAAGAGGAGTTTCTTCAGTAATAATTACTGTATATTGTTTTCCCCAAGCTTCACATTCATATAGTTTACTTTTTCCAGGAAGCATTTTAACAAAATGATTATCGTAAACATCAACACAAGCTGAGTCCTCTGAAGTTTTTTCTCCAGTTATTTCAATAGGAGTACCATCTTTATCAACATCTACATAGATATAACTATTTTTGTTAGAAAGATTTGGTTGAAAATTAAAAATTTCAGTATCACCAAAGAACATTCTAGCTGTTAATTTCGCTTGATCTTTTATTGAAATATTCATTTCACTAATTAATTCAAAAACTGACTGATCTTCAAAAAGTAAGACTTCATCAACAACTGCACTTAAAATATCAAAGGTTAAATCTTTTACAGAGTCAAGAGCATCTTCAATTTCTTCTACTTTTTTAGGATCTTTAATATATTGTCTAATATATTCACCTTGAATTTCTTTTGTCAATCTATCAAATTTAAAGTGATAATGAATTCTTCCTGGTCTACCTATAAGAAATTCGTCAATAGTATTTGATTTATTTTCAGTAAAAATAAAAAGCTTTTTACTCTTCATAGTACCATCAATTAATGTTAATAATTGATTTTGAATACTTTTATTATTATTTTCTCTATCAACATAAACTTTTGCAAATTCATCAAAGAAAACTACACAAGTTCCTAAAGTATTCATAAATTCCATAAAGCCTTGACCAGTAAATGGTTCATTTACTAAAATTACAGGATATCCTAATTCAATCATTTCATTTGAAATTAATGAACTTAAAAGAGTCTTTCCACCACCCTTTAAACCTGATAATAAAATACCAGTTGCTGTACTTTTTGATTTAAACTTAGTTATAACTTTCTTAGATTTTCTTTGAATTTCAGAACCGAATAATTCAGGTAACTCAAATTTACTTTTTTCCTTTTTTAAGAAGAACCCTTGCATTTTATTGAATTGAACACTATAAACTCTTGGAGTTAATCTCTCTTTTAAATTTTCTTCATCATATGAAATATGATAAACAATATCTCCACTATCTACAAAACCTTTCATCTATTTTCCTTTTATCTTTTAAATTCTTCTTGATTTAGCAATTACAACTAGACCAAAAGATGCATTCTCAAGAGTATTTAAAATACTCTCCAACTCACTAGCAGTTAATTTTTCAATTGGAGGAATAATTACACCATCATAGTTTTTTCCTTCAGTTGCATTGATAAACTCACCCACAATTAAGTCATATAATTCTTTAAGTTCATCTAAGTTAGCTTGAGTTAAATCTTCTAATCTAACTTCCTTATGACCTTGTTTCATCATTTCTAGACTTTTATCTAATTGAGCTATCTCTTCTGCTGTGTACATTTTCATCTTTTATCCTTTAGTCTTTATATAATATATTATAACTAAATTTTACTTAAAGACACCTTAATTTTAGATATTTCCAAAATTAAAGTTACCAAATCCAACACCAGCATCAGCCCCAGTAGGAACATTTTGTTGAGGAGTTGAAATCTGATTATGTAAAGGGGTTGCACCCATATCACTATTTTCATCTGCCCAATACATTGCTCTACCATAATCAACATTTAAGGTATATTTATCAAGCTTTCCAGTATATCTATTTTTCCAGAAATTTACAAGAACTTTATTTTCGTTTCTTAACATTTCCGTACTTAGAAGACCAAAAGCAATATCGGCAGTTTGAATTACACCAATAGAGTCTGAAACATCATCAGCCCCAGCTTCAAGGTTATCAAAAGCTTGTCTACCAAGTTGTTGAGCAGTAATTACAGCAACACCTAAATCTTTTGCCATTCCGTGTAATTCTTCTGCGATACTCTTATAATAAAGGTATCCACCAGCTTTCCCTAAAGTAATTCTATCTGATTTCATAAGTGCTAAATAATCAATAATAATTATTTTAGGAGTCTTTCCAGTTTGAGCATATAATTCTTTTAAATATGATTTTATACCCATAACTGATAAATTCCCAGCACTATATTCTTTCATATATAAAGTACCTAGATCTTTCGGGAACTTTGATTTATATTCTTCAAACGAAAGATCCTTAATATCATTCGCTGGAACATTTATTAAATTTGCATCAATTCTTCTACCAATTTCTTCTTCTGGCATTTCTAAAGTAAAATAAAGAACATCTTCCTTTCTTAAACAATAATTTCCACCTAAACTCATAAGAAGTGTTGATTTACCTCCGTGAGATGGTGCTAAAGCTACCGAAAGTGTTTTTTCTCTAAATCCTCCACCTAATGTTTCATCAATAGAAGAAATTCCTGTTAAATATCCTTGGAATTTTTGAGTATAATATTCAAACTTATGCTCTAAGTCCATAACTGATAAACCTAGATCAGAGTCAATTTTAATACTTAAAGCTTGTTCAATTTTTCCAAGAATTATTGAAAAATCATCATTACTTTGAATAATATCAACAGAGTCTAAAATAGCATCTCTTAGTTCAACTTTTTGAATATATTCTTCTGCTTCTTTTTCTAATACTTTTTCATCTATTCTTTCTGAATTTAAAAGAATAGCTTTCAACTCCATCTTAACTTTTTCAAACATTTCCTGATTTTGCATATTATAATTTTGTAAAAATAATATAAAATCTTTCGGTGCTGGATGTTTATCATATTTTGTAACGAAAGAATTTATCGCCTTGAAAAGTTCTTGTTGTTCAATTCTATTGAAATGGGTAGGTTTTAGAAGACCATACACTTTACCAAAAAATGTCTCATTTACAAAAAGTTCTTTTAGAATTTGTTGTTCTAAAATTTCTTCCATATTCATATTTTCTCCTTTATACCCTATTTCTTTCTCTTGTTATTACTTTTGTAATAGTTGGGTGATGCCAACCATTTCCCCAATATTTCGCAACATTAAAACATTTTTCAAACTTTTGTTCTTTCCAAATTTGACTAAATTTTTTACAATTTAATATTTTATAAACAAAGAAATATTTTTTAAGATGCTTTAAGCTTTTAAACCTAGCAAAATCTATATAAGAATATTTACTCATTTTAAAATAAAAATAAAGGAACTTTATTGAAAAAAGATTTAAGCTATCCTTTAAAACTGATAAAATAGTATAGTCTTCATATCCTAAAGAACCAAATGGAATTTTAAAATAATCCTTGACTAATTTTTCAGTCTCATTCATTTTAAAGTCCTAATTCTTCTAAGTATATCTTAAATGTTCCTGCATCAAAATCTACTCCGTGATCGCTCACTATCGTAAATGGTCTAATATATTCACCAAAATCATCATATTTTACTTCAACACCATATCTTTCTGAGTAGTTTTCTATTCGCCACTGTTTTGTCCCAACAGTTTTAACTACTTCGTTTGGTTGAAATTCAACTATTTTCTTTAATCTCATATTTTTCCTTTTTAATCTTTTTAAAGGTTACTATACTTTCCCCATAATTTTCTAAATGTTCTATTGAGTTATAATCATCTAAACTTTCTTGAGTTACAATATAGTTACATTCCTCTCTTAATAATGAGAAAGAATTCTCTCTTCTTTCAAATTTATCAAGATCTTTACTTAATTTTCTAAGGGTTTTTACAAGCTCAAAAATATCATCAGGAATATCGTTGAAATCCGTTTCATATAAATCGATATCATCAATTTCAACATCTTTAAATTCTACCTCTTCACCTGAAAAGATTGAATAAAAACAACCAGAGTCCAAACAATAGTCAACAAAAATGTCATTATCATATACAATCACATTCCCCTCGGCAAAAAATTCATCAAATACTTTTACTTGTTCTAGTGTCATAATATACCCTCTTTTATTTGTTATAGGGTATTATAACTAAAAAACACTTAATTCTTGCTTAAAAAGTCTTCAACCCCAGTAGAAACATATTGAACATAATCAAGAAGAAATTCATTACTTTTTAAAGTAATTCCAAATGCAAAATTATGTCCACCACAAGAAATAAGTTCATTGTCAGTTCTTTTTGCTAGTAAATCAATTACAAATTGCTTGACTTCAGGATATTCATCAGCTACTCTAATAGAAATTTTATTTTTCTTAGGATTAAACCCAAAATATGCTTTAAAATCTGGATAATCAAATCTAGTATCATTTATCCATTCAACTGTAGGTATTACAAATATATGTTCCCCTCTTATAATCATACCATTTTCTTCAAACATTTTATAATCATTTAACTTATTTTGTATCATTCTTTGTTGGGCTTGTTTAAAATCTTCAGGAAGAAGCCAATTATTTCTTTCTAATCTGAAGATAAATTCGTGGAAGCCCCCATTACTTGCAACATACCAAAAAACTTTATCAAGGAGAAATGCTTCGTCAAATAAAGGACTATCAGTTTTCCAAGTATCATAAGTATTGATTAAATTTATCAGGCTTCCTAAATTTTCAGATCCACAAGCTTTTTCAAAATAATTATAAGTTATTTGTGCGGCACAAATAGTAGTATCAATAATATAATTAAAATTTATAAATTTTTCTTGAGCAGCAGCAAAAAGAGCTAATTCCATTTCTGTATATTGGTGGTGGTCAAAATAAAAGAATTTCTTTGTTGGGTTTTCTTTTACAACTTTTAATAGAAGTTTAATATCATTTTCTTGGAAGTTTAGATCTGTAATATAGTTAATATCTCCATAATCAAAGTTACCTATTGAATTTGTAATCTCATCATAACTAATATTAATATAAGAATATTCTACTTGTTTACTATCTGCAAATATTTTAACAGGAATACAAGCACCAATTCCATCTAAATCCGTATGACTAATTTGTTTTATTTTCATCTTTTTCCCTCTGTAATTTTATGTTTTTCTTTAAGCTTTTTTAATTCAGCTTTTGGAAGCATTTTCAAATATTCTTTTGCTGTATTTTTATTGATACAATATATTTCTTGTAAAAATTCAATACTTTCTTTGTCTTCTTTTAATCCTTTTGGATATGGAACATAATATTTTGGAACTAAAGCATTTACAAATTTCCACTGATTTTCCACTGGAATAATAGCTGAATATTTATCTAAAAATAATCCCATCATAAGAGTATTTACATCACCTGATAATAAGTTGTGGAATAAAAATGGACTAAGTTTTGATAATTCTTCATCAGAGGGAACTCGTTTCTTATTCATACAAGTTGTCATAACTTCAAACATATTAAATTTTTCTTTTTTAATTTCTTCTTCATTTTCAATAATTGGTGTGATACCAAATTCTTCTAAAAAACTCATTTTTCTCCTCCAAAATGACTGATAAAATCTTCTATAATTTTATCAGTATCTGTAACTTCCACTCCAATAATATTTTTAGAATAAAGAGACTCAAGACAAAAGCTTATTTCATCAACAAATAATATAAGATTTTCCTTACAGTCAAATAAGAATGATATTTTATCATCCCCATTAACAACTGTAGCTACCAATTTTTCTAAAACAAAACTTATTTTCGTATCTTCTCTTAATTCAATATTTGAAAATGGTGTTACATAAAACATTTTATTCCTTTATTTCCATTGTATTGTGTTACTTTGCATCAAAGTAACTAAAAATGCCATTAATGGTATTTCTTTATTAATTGCTCTTGTACTCATATCTTGATATTCAGCCATTTTAGGTATAATTTCAGGTTGACTTTGCATCTCAACAATATTGTCAATATTTTTCCACATCCAAGTGTAAAATGTATCAGGAAGTGTTATTTCTTTAACTGCTTCTCTAGTACCCTTAAAATCTTTAAGCTTAATTTTTTCAATTATGCTCTTATATGTTAATGTTTCTGCTTTACCTAAAACAAATTTTCCACTATTTGAATGCTGTTGTAAAAACCCAATCATTGCTCTTGTTGATGGGTAAAATTGTTTTACCACTTCAGCAATATCAGTCATTTCATATTCAATCTTTTCATTTTCAAGGATAAATTTTAATCTTTCTAAAATTTGTTTTCCTAATTCACCTTTATTTTCAGCAAAAATTCTATCTAAGTCATAAACTTGAAGTCTATTAATAACTGCAGGAATTATTTTATCTTTATAGTTTCCAGTTAATATAAATCTTGCATTTTTACTAAAAGCTTCAATGTCATTTCTTAAACCAGCTTGTGCTGCTGGAGATAAATGATCGCTCTCATCAAGAACAATAATTTTAACTGTACTTTCCATACTTTTACTTGAAGCAAATTTTGTAATAGTAGTTCTAAGCATATCAATACCATTATCTTTAGAACCATTTATTTCCACATAATGATTATCCATATCTTTCATAAGAGCATTATATGTAGATCCCTTTCCTAAACCAGGAGAACCAAAAAACCCAAGATTTGGAATTTCATCTTCTTCTACCCATTTTCTAAAGATTGCTTTTGTCGCTTCAGGCATAATAATATCTTCAACTGTTTGAGGTCTGTATCTTTCAACCCACAAATATTCACTTGTATCTATTTTTTTCATATTCTTCCTTTTGGTTTAAGAAGTAGGGGTTTCCTACTTCAATTTTTCTATAATTGGCATTTGTGCAATAATGTGAAAATCTTCTGGATCAATTCTAATAATTTCAAAATCTTCAGAACTTGTAACTAATACAAAGCCCATACAAGCAGTTCCATCATCAATATCTTGTTCGTTAAAAAGAACCCCTAAATGTGGAAGAGCAAATAAAGCTACTGTTTCTCCAGCCCCAACTTCAGCATCATAAGTTAAAACATCTTCAGTTAAAAGAACATTTTTAAGAACTTTATAAGGGTTTGCACCTTGTTGAATATCATTTCTTGCTTTTTGAACAGTTTCTAATAAGTTTCCTAATTCAGCATTATATGGTTTTGACATATGTTGTAATCTTTCAGGTAGTGCAAATTGTACTTCACATTCTTCACTATCAAGATCTTCTTCAACTTCATCAATTTTGTTTTCAGTCTCTGTAATCAGTTGTTCAATTTTATCTTCATAAAGAGCAATGTTTCCTTGTTTTGGTTCAGCAATCATTTCTTCACCAATTTGATCATCTTCTTCATCAGTTTTAGCTTCAACTTCAACTAAAACTCTTGCAATTGAACCATCATTAGCTAAATCATCACCAAGTGTTAAAAATCCTGAGTAAATATCAAAAAGAACTTCTTTAGCTTTTGCATTATCACTAACACCCTTTAAATTAAAAGTGATTGAATACTCATCACCATCTTCAAGATTTGAAATTTCTTCTTTAAATTTTGCTTTGATTGCATCTACACCCATTTGGTTCATATTGAAGTTATTCTCCATTCCATCTCTAAAGCCTTTGTTTAAACCCATCTCCTCATCAATTAATTGTTGAATGATTTGTTCTAAGTTTGGTTGTTCCATCTTTTATCCTTTATTTTTTATATAGTATATTATACCCTATTATAACTTAATATTTGATTAAATCTCAATATATTTTTTAAGTTTTATCATTGTATGAAATTCATACGACTTTTTCGCTTCTTCCTTAGTTTGTTTAGTTAGACAAAAATGTATATCACCATTATCTCTATCCATAAGTTTCAAAATTGCTTTGTACCCATCGAATTTGAAATTTTCAGTCAACTCCTTTAATGTTTTCATTTTAGCTTCCTAATTTTGGATTGATAAGCGATTTTATAAAATCAATATCAAAGCTAAAAAATTTCATTAAGAATTTTATTTGTTTCCAATGTCTTCTATAAATTCGTTGTTCCATTATAGGTTGATGTTTGCCTAAAAGAACAATAAAATAGAAAGAAAAGAAATGAATATTCCCGTTTTGATAATCATTTAAAGCTTCAATAAAAAAGTCATTAATATTTCCTCTTTTATAAAGGTAGTTAATATCTTTTTCCATTTTCATCTTATAAAACTTAATATCTTCTATAAATTTTTCATATTCTTTTTGAAGTTCAGAAAAATCCCTTGAAGCAGTTATAAATTCACTTATATTAGTTATATCATTTTTATAAACTAAGAATATACAAACTAGCATAAATCTGCTTCTTGTATATGTAGAAAATCTCTCTGAATTAAACATCATATCAAATTGTTTTGACATACCTTTAGCTTTAATTGGTGATGGTAAATCATTCTTATATGTTTGAATAATTCCCATCGCTATTGAATATTGATCTTGTTTTGTTAGCATATTTTTCCTTTGCTAATTATACTTTATTTTTGCTTACCAATCGCTTAAATCAGCAGTCTTAATCGCATCTTTTTCTTTTTTAATATAATGATTTGCTTTTAAATCATCAGTTAATATAGATTTAAAAAATTTATCAGATTTAAGTTGATCCCCAACTTCCATTACATCAAGCCCTTTCTCTTCGCAATATATAAGAATTCTTTCAAGCATCGTGAATTCATCTAATCCGTTCACTTTACTAAATTCTATAATATCCTTTGCAATATCACTTAACAACATCTCTATACCTTTTCAATTTTACTATATTTGTTTCTATCATCTTTACTAACCTTATAAACTGATTTTGCAACATCATCTATTGATTTTACTTCTTGTTTATGTGATATAATAAAAACATTCTTTTCCTTAAAATCTTCTTTTAAAATTTCAAGCACCAATGATGTTCCTTCCTCGTCTAAACTACTATCTAAAAATTCATCTAAGAATAAGATATTAATCTTTACAGACATTTCTATAAGCTTTAAAAAGCTAAATAATATTGATAAAACAATTCTTTGTTTTTCACCATTACTCAACGAATAATATTCAAAGTCTTCATCTCTTCTTGTAATAGACTCTTTTAAATCTTTAGAAAGAAAAAACTGATAATCAACTTCAAATTTTTCTAAATATTCATTTATAAAAGTATTCAAAAGAGGTATTTGAGTGCTAATAATTTTTCCAGTAATATTTTTAATAGAAAGTATATTCTCAAGCATAGCATAATCATTCATATCTCGCTCGTATATAGCAACTAGAGCACTTTCTTTTTTAATATCAACCGAAAGTTCATCTATTTGTTTTTCAGTCTCTATCGTTGAGATCTCGTGCTGGTTTTCAAGTGTACTGATTTCATTTTTTATAAGTTTAATATTATTTTCAGCTTGTCTTGATTTTGTCATTTCTGAATTAAAGTCAATTTCTTTACTCTTATATTTTTCAATAATTTCCTTTAATCTTTGCATTTCTACCGATTGTTCTTGAATAACTTTTTCTATGTCTTCGAGATCTTTTTTTATTTTTTCAACTTCAACTGTTTTCTTTAATTGAATTTCTTTAAAGTTTGCACCACACTCAGGGCAAGTAACTTCAGCTGAATTATTAAAAGAAGAAAATTCACCAGAAAGATGATTTTTCTTTTGAATATTTGTATTATATTCATTTACAATAGTATTATAATCGTTGAAATATGGTTCAAATTTTTCTTTCAGTATTTGAAATTTTTCTGAATATATTTTAAATGCTTCAACAATACCATTAAGATCTTCTAATTTTTCCAATAATTCGCTTATTCTTTGATCTCTATTTTCCTTAACATTTTTATTTTGTAATGTTAAATCTTCAAGAAGTCTTTTTGTTTTTATCAAGCTTTCTTTCTTAGTATTAACTTCAATGAGTTTTGTTGACAATTTACCTTTGATATCAGATTTTAATAATCTAATTTCTTCAATTAACATACTGAAAATTCTAGTATCTGTAAGAATTTGAAGGATTTCTTCTTTCTCTTTTTGATTTAATTCCATAAAATGTTTTGCATTTTCAACATTTGCACCTAAAGCTACTAATTGCTTGAAAATATTTTCAGACATTCTTAAAATATCATTTTCTAACATAGCTTGATAATCTTTAACTGTTGTAAATGGTATTAATTCTTTATTTTTATAAATATTAAATTTAGTAGGTTTTAAACCTCTTTCAATAATATAAAGATCACCATTAACTTCTAATTCTAAGGTTACTAACATTGCACCATCACTATACTTATTTTTTAAGGATGCTAATTTTATTTTTGCAAATGGTTTACCATAAAGAACATAATTTAATGCCTGGATTATGGTTGATTTACCTTGACCATTTTTCCCAATTATTAAACTTAGTCCTTTCTCAAAATGAATAGTTTGTTCATCTTCACCATATCCCCCAATATTTTTAAAGGAGATTTTTTTAAATTCTATATACATTAATTCTTTTCCTTTAATATACTGAATAGTTCTTTCAGCTTTTTCTTCAACCTATCTTTATCGTTCACATTAGATTTTGAAATATATTCTTCAATAAATTCGTTAGCATTAACAGAATTTACCATATTGACATCCGCATCTTTTGCTTGATTTTTCATTTCTTTCAATTCAATATTATTAACAAAATTAAATAAGATATTCTTATCTTTTATAGCTTCTAATAAATCCTCAAACCCATCTGAAAAAACAATAATTTTTAGAAAGAACCTCTTCAATTCTTCTGAATTCTTATCAACAAATTCTATAAACTCTTCAATGTTTAGCTGAAGTTCATAATCATCATAAAATTTTATAATAATACTTTCTTTTGAGTTAAAAATAATTTTTACAAAAATTCTTGATAAATCATTTTGTATAAACATTAAATCTGCTCCGTGCATAACATAGAACCCTCGTCTATCCCCAAAATCACCCCAAGTTAATTGATAAGGAGTTCCAATATAATGTATATTAGATCTATCACCCTTTAAATGAAAATGTCCCGAAAGAACAGTTTTTCCTTCAAAAATATCACCATCAATACCATCTTCACATTGATGACCACGAACCATATCAAAATCTTTAATTTCAAAATGTCCCATAATAACATCACCTTTAATATCTTCTTTATTAAGCTTATTTTCAACTAACCACGGGAATAACTGGATATTTCCAATCATTGTAGGTTCTTCAATAATTCTTATAAAATCAAATTGTTCAGCTAACATTTTTATCATTGATACTTTTAAACTATCTCTAAAGTATATATCGTGGTTTCCTAGCAAAATAATCATTTCAAGTTCAGGAAGCCTTGATTGCATCTCATTTAATAATTCAATAACTTCATAAAGAAAATTTACATCAATAATTTTTCTATTATCAAAAAAGTCACCGAGTTGATAAATTCTTTTAATTTCATTTTCTTTCATATATGGGATTAATTGATCTAAGAAAAATATTTTTTGATTTTCAAAAAATGTTAAATCAAATGATTTTATTCCTAGATGGAAGTCCCCTATAATTACACTTTTTTCCAATTTTGCTCCTTACCAAAGTTTTTGCAACTTCTTTGTTTGTCTTTTTTGTATATCTATTCTAACACCACTATCTTTTTGGTTAGTTAAAGTTCCATTATTTTTCATCATACCTATCCGATTAATCATAATTTTTTCATTCTTATAAGCCGTTTTTTCATTATCAGTAAAAAGAAAAACTTGAATAAAGCTTCCTAGAATTTGGATTGCTTCAGTTAAATTATAATTTTTTAAAAGTTTACTAATAATTTGAAATATTCTTTTACATTTCTCACTATCACTTTTAAGATAAATTGATGAACTATCATTTTGAACACATTCTGAAATGTGTTGTAGATATCTATCTTTTGTTCCTTTACCTACATAAAATGGCTCATAAAGAAGACAAAAGTTTAAATAACGATACTCAAACTTTCCAGGTTTGAAAGGATCTAAGTAGATATAATTATAATATCTTTTCATTCTTATCCTTTATAGTTACTATTATACTATAAAATAGCTTAAAGTTTTATTAAAAATTTGATGTATTTCCTAAAACTCTACAATTACTTGAATAACCATTAGTAAAAAACCAAGTATTTGTAATATCATCAAATCCAGTAACTTTTTCTTTATCAATAATTCTTATTCCGTCATTCATATAGCACTCAAGACTTCTATTATCATCGTGTTGTAATTTATAATATGGATCTGTTGAATTTAATAAGCTTATTGCTCCATAAAGAACTACTGCAACTGCAATAATTTTATATCCTGGTTTTGTGATTATTCTGTTAGTAATTTGTTTTAATGTAGACATTTTAGCAACCTTTAGTTTATATAATATATTATACCTAAAAGTTGCTTAAAGAGGGCTTAACACCCTCGTAAAGATAATAGAGTTTTAGCTAAAAACTCAGGAAGATTTTTTTGCATTTCTTCGTTTTCTGCAATAGGATCAGTCATATAATCAACTGCTTCAGACTCTTGTAAACTTGTTTCAGTTGTATGAAGATTGATATATTTTGTTGTCCATTTTATATTTAGATCTTTTACTTCTGGATAAATAGGTTTTAATCCAATAGCTAACAATCTTTGATTTGTTAAAAATTTAACATATGTTTTTCCAATTTCAGCATTCATTCCAAGAATAGTACCTTTAGAGTAAAGATAATCTGCCCATTCAAATTCTTCTTCTGCTGCTTTAAAATACATATCATAAATTAAAGGCTTAATTTCTTCCCAAATTTCTTTATATTCAGGATCTTTTTTCAATGTATTTAACATCCATTGTGTAAATGCTAAATGTTTTTTCTCATCTCTTTGTATAAATTGAAGAATTCTTGAACTACCAGGAAGCTTTCCTGTGAATTCAGTAATTGCCCAAATACTTGCAAATCCAAGATAAAATCTTATTCCCTCAAGTATATTCATTCCAACCATACCAATAAGAATTAATTTTTTAAGGTTTCTTATTTCTGATTTTTCAATCGTGATATTATTTTGAGATTTGTATAAATAATTGATTGCAGCAAAATATAAATCATTTCCATCTTTTACAACAGTCCTAGCTTGCGATTTTAATAAATCATTAGTCCAAATATCATTAAAAACTTCATCAGGGTTTGAATAAATATTTTCAATCATATAACTATACGATCTTGCGTGTAGTCTAGACTCAAAATATGTTTGTTCAATCAACACACCCTCTAATTCAGGGTTTGTAGTCAACTGTCCAAAAGTCATTAAAGGGTTTCTTCCTTGATAACTGTCAAGGAATTCTAATTTACTTAATTGCTTAGTAAAAATCCAGTTCTCAGCTACTGATAATGATGGGAAGTCCACCTTGTCTTTAGTTAGCTTTACTTCTTCTGGAACCCAAAACAATCTTTGCATATCAAGTGCACAATTTGATAACCATTCATACCTATTCTCATCATACCTTTGAGTGTTTCTAGATGTCCCTAAAAATAAGGGTTCTTTCATTAGATTTACTTTCTCAACTTCATAAACATTTGCTTTCATATTTCTCCTTTTATCCCTCTGGTGGGTATTCTCTTTGTACTATTACTGGAACTGGTGCGATATGAAAAGCAAAAGTTGATTTAACATTACATTTTTTACAAGTATATTCAATCAACCCATCTTCTATTTCTACACAAGTTGCAGTGTCATTTAATGGCTCATCACAACTACAATAACAAATATTACCACATTGTTTTATAATTGTCTTTCTTCTTTTTCTTTCTTTAAGATCTTCTATCCAATCAGCTATAAAGTTAAACATCTATTTTTTCCACTTCAACTCCTACTTTTTCAAGAAATTCAATCCCATCAGTATTCCTATAATGTTTATTATAACAAACTCTTATAATACCAGCTCCAGCGATAAGCTTTGCACAAGTAGGACAAGGTGAGTGAGTTACGAACATTGTCGCTCCAACTGTACTTATTCCATTTTTCATTGCGAATAATAAGGCATTTTGTTCTGCGTGAATAACAAATTCATTAGTTTTTAAACCACTACAATGTTTTCCCTTTCCATCACAATCTTCACAAATACATTTTTCTAATAAGTCGCTTGGGAATGAAGTTTTAAAATAAGAACCTTTACCATTACATTTTTCGCAAATAACTTTTTCTTGTTCTTTACAATCAGTTGTAAACTCTTCACAGTTATTTTTTGTTTTTGATAAAGTACCATTATAACCAGTAGAAATAATTCTACCATCCTTTGAAATAACAGCACCGACTTGAAGTCTTTTACAATAACTTTCTTTGCTCCATACAAGAGCAGTTTGCATTAAAGTATTATCAAATTTTTGCATTAATCTATCTCAAAAATTCTATGTTCAGGAATTTTAAATCCTCTTTGTTGAGTAGTGTGGATGTGAAGATTATAAACACTCCCATTTATATAAGCCCTTAAAAGATCATTTTTCTCTTGTTTAATGAAAATATTTAAAAAACCATCTAAATGTTTAATATTTTTTATTAAGTTATCTTTAAATGGAGTAATAACTAAATAATCCCCAGGATTTAAATCCATATTATGAAATAAATCAACAACTTGTGAGAAAGTTTTACGACCACCATTTTCCTCAAAATCTTTTTGAAGAAGTTCTAAATCAATTTTACTCATATTTTTTACCTTTATGTTTTTCTTTTCTTGAATATTTTTTAGTTGGAGAACTACATCTTGTTTGTAAATTGATTTCTCGTTTACAACATAATAAGATATTAAAATCTCTTTGCTTTGGTTTTTGTACTTTTTTAGCTTTCATAATAATCCCTTTAATTAAATTATAATTTATTATACTATAAACTTCCTTAATTTTTAATTAAATTAAAGGAATTATTGGAGTCTCAGGAGGGACTTGAACCCCCGATACAGAAATTTGCAATTTCTTGCCTTACCAACTTGGCTACTGAGACATTGGTGGAGTCGTGGGGAGTCGAACCCCAGTCTTTATAAATTTTCAATTTTAAAATTGTACAAGCTTTTGAGTTGAATTTTTATTGAATTCTAACAACTATATTTTTTAATATAGAAACATCTTAACCTTTAAAGAGTTAAGAAAAACTTTTGGATGTTTCTATCAACGAATTGTTCCCACAATACTTTTTTCCTAGATTTGGTAATATGGTTCTAAGAGACCATAGTGGGTGCTATGCAGCAACTACCACGCTGTAATTTGTATTGTTTGCAGTTAAGTTTTATGTTGATTGTTTAAGTCAATCATTCTGCTTGTTCTAAAATTTACTCATTCACAAGTCGATACCAAGTCGACCCCGAAAAAAGATTGAAATTGATTAGTAATACAGAGCACAACGATGATAAGTCAATGTGTTGTAAGAGCGATATTCCCTTTCAATCTTTATAAGTATATTATACTATAATTTACCTTAATTTCAGCTTAATTATTCAGCTTTTGCTAAAGTATCTATTAATTTTTTAAATTTTTCATCTTCTTTATAATCTGCAACTATTTCTTTCAAGCTTTCCATTTGTTCTACATAAGATGTTGAAAATGCAGAATAGTCAGTTATAATATATTGCATTAAGAAGTCTCTAAGAACTTCACCTCCGTTGAAATATTCTATAACACTATCTAAAGAAGAATTAAATAATTCCCTAATTTCTTCATTTAATTCATTATTAAATTGCTGTTTTTCCAAAACAAATCCTTCAATTTTTGAAGTTTCTCTATTAATAATAGGTCTTAAACTATCATTTGGTATGTCTGGATATAAGTGAGGATAATCTCTTTTGAATTGTTCATATCCCTTTCTACTCTTTCCATACTTAGAATTTCTTTCTTCATCAATTTCTATTGATAAAATATATTCATACTCATAGGATTTTTCACTTTTTTCTTTAATCAGCTTTTTAATTTTTTCATAATCTTTTTCTAAATCCATAATTTTCCTTTCGGATGTACTTTATAAAGTACATCCTCCACCCGAGCAACCCTCGGACTCTTCTTCTACTAAAACAACATCATCTTCATCTGTTTTAGTTTTAGCATAATAAAGTGTCTTTAAACCATATAAAACTGTAAATAAATCTCTTCTTGCAACTTCTTCTTGAGGAAGTTTCTTATTTGGATATTTTGTAAAATCAACATATTCATTAATACTAATTGCTTGATCTATAAACTTTTGAAAAATAGCTAATAATTTCCAATATTCTATAATATCCAAATTCCAAGCTATATGCCTTTCATAAAATGATTTATATTTTTTCATATCTGGAAGAAGCCCTGATACTTTCATTTTTTGATCTTCAACATTATATTCAAGTGCTTGTGGTGGATTAATCCCACTTATCATATTTGCTGGTCTAGAACTATTTGAACTCGGCACAGCAGTTAATATAGTTGAATTTCTCATTCCATATAAAAGAACTTGTTCTCTTAACCATTCCCAATCTAACTCTAAATCAGAATTATTAAGTAGATTATCAACATTTTTATTATATGTATCAATAGGAAGAATTCCATCACTATATTTCGTATCTTTGAAATATTTACAAGCACCTTTCTCTTTAGCTAACTCAACTGATGCTAAAATTCCATAATAAAGCATTTCTTCCATAACTTCGTGAGTTAATCTTCTTGCTTCATCACTATCATAATCATAACCATATTGAGCCAACATATGAAAAAAGTTTCCAGGACTAATACCTAATGCTCTTCTATTTTTAGTAAACTTTTCAAAAGTATCTATATCAGCATAATCTTGATAATCAATCATTTCATCAAGGAAGTTTACCATAATATACATAAGATCTTTAAATTCTTTTCGTCTCTCTTCTTTATTTCTAGAAAGAGCACCTAAATTTATTCCACCTAAAATACAACTGAATATTTCCCCAAAGTTAATTCTAACCATTTTTCCATCAGGATCTAAAAATGCTTCAAATTGATCTATAATGTCTTTATTTTGTTTATCAATAACTGAATAATATATAAATCTATACAGTTGATACCACTCGCCATTTTCATATAACTCGCCAAACCATTCAAAGAATTTCTTCTTATCATTCACTAAGAATTTGTGATCCTCATTCGGGAATGATGGTAAATTTATCTCCGTACAATTATGAACCAGTATTCCATTAGCATAAAAATTGTGATTATCTTCAACTGTAATATCATAAACAGGAATTTCTTCCTCTAAGTATTCAATTTTTATCATATATAATTTCCTTTAATTTTTTCAATTCGCTTTCTTTACGAATATTTGTTCTCTTTTTTAGATTTGTTTTTTCTTCAACAATTCTATATAATTCATCCTTAGAAATTCTATTTTTACTAAGAGACAATGGAATTTGAATTCCTTTTTTATTTTTAGAATATTCTACTAATGCTTTCCAAGAGGGTATAAATCCCAAAATTTGACTTAATTCTTCTAAAATATCTTTGAGATCATTATCAGAAATACCCAACCATCTCGGATTTTTAGACAATGTAGATGGTTCTCTTCTCTTTTCTCGTTCTTTTTCACTCAAGGTTCTCCCCTTTGAATGATGAACCCACTCACCTGACAAAACTTTTGGATGTGTTTTATCAACAGAACCTATAATATTTCCGTCAATATCTTTAACAACAACAGTACCCTTTCTAGCTTCTGAAATTCTCCTACGACCCTCTTCACTTTGCCATCCAACTTCTTTTCTAAATTTTGAAGAATTAGTTTTCATCCAAGCATAAACATTAAACATCTTTTTAGAAATTTGAGTTGTATTAATATCCATCTTTCCTTTAAGCCCATTTATAATAAGCTTAACTGCTATAAAATCACATCGTTCTTTATAAACTTTAAATCTCAGTTGATGAATAAAGAAATGTTCTTCTGGTAACAACCGAACCAAATTCTTCATATCATTCGACCCACCTAATGATTTTGGTAAAATATGATGCAATTCAGTATAGAGTTCTTCTTTAAGTCGTCCGTCTTTTGGATTTCTCTTTTCAAGCCTTTGTCTTGGAGATGTATTTTTAAAATAATCTAAAAATTTATCATATATCTTTTTATAGTTCATAAGTTATCCTTTATTTTTATTTATAATAGATAACTTATTTCACTACATTAAACTAGATCTAAAATATCAGTTTCTTTTAATTCACCAGCTTTTACATAACCTCTATTTTTAGTAAAGACTTTATGGTCTGCTGTACAAGTAATAGATCTTCCATTCTCATCAGTGATTTTCATAACCTTTGCTTTTGGATTTGTCATTGCAAAATCACTAATAAGTTTCCACTCTACTTCATTTGTATCAATATTTTTACTCTTAACTAATGCTCCTGGATATTTTTTAGTATCTTTTATTTCAATAGTTTTTTCTTCACCATTATATAAAATATCAATTTGAGTATCCCCAGCAACACATAAATTTGAAGTAACTGTTGGTAAATCTTTAAATGCTCCGTGTCTTTGCATTTCTGTAGCATTTACTTTATAAACTCTTGCAGTTATATATCTTTCATTAAGATATCTATTCCAAATATACTCAGCAGAATATTTCTTTTTAGTAATATTTCTTTTTCTTTCAAGTTTTTCATAAAGGGCTTTAAACTCTTCTGGCTTCCCTAAAAGATCAACTAATTCTCCAATTTCATTAATATGAAAAACTGTAATATCTTTACCAGCAAATAATCTTTCATAAAATAAATCATTAAAAATAATTGCGTGGTCTGATTGTCTAACTGAATTTTCTTCAGAACCTTTATTATTTTTCAAAGTCATAATATCTTCAATTTCCCAATGGAAGAATGGATAATAATTTGTAACAGCACCAGATCTACCTGAATTTGGTTGCATTGAACTTCTTGAAATAGCTTCATAAACTTTTAAATATGGAGTTGTTCCAGTATGTTCTTCTTGACCATTTCCAATATCAGCACCTAAACCTCTAATATAAGAAGCATTTCCACCAATTCCAGCATTCAATTTTGTAATAAGTTTCATCATATCTTTAGTTGCATTAGCTAAAGACTCAACACTATCACCATAATTTAATCCAGCACAACTTGTAAACCCTCTTTTTAAACTTCTTATCCCAACCATCGGTGGAGTTGATAAAAATAATTTAAAAGTGCTTAAACCTTTATACATTTTTTTAATTTTACTTGCTCTTTTTGCTTTATTTTTCATTCTCCCAAAAATGTACATAGGTATTAAAAAATAAATTTCTTGTGGAGTTTCTACAGTCATCTTATTTCTTCTAATACTATATTTCTCCAGCATTTGTTTTAATCCAAGATAAGTAAAATTCATATCCCTTGAAAAATCAATAATTTGAGCTAACTCATTAAATTCTTCTTCAGTATAATTATCTAAGATTTCAACATCATAAAAACCATTATCAACTCTTTCTTTTACAGTAGTATAATCAAAAACTGGATTATAAGAACCATAAATTCTTTTATATACATCATCTAATAATAATCTAGCACCAACAAATTGCCAGTCTGGCATAGTTTTTGTAGCTAAACTAGAAGCAGTGATATATAAACTTTTTTGGATTTCACCAGAGTCCATTTCCTCTTTCATTCTAATTCTAAAATTTTCTATTAAAAGATTGATATCGACATCTAAGCCCTCACATCCTCTTTTCATATGTTTAAAAATTTTATCAAAATTAAAAGGTTCTTTGGTTGAATCCCTCTTAATAACTGTATATTCCATCAATTTACTCCTTTTAAGTTTAGTATTATAACCTATTTTTACTTAAAGTCTTATTAAAAATCCATAAAAATAGGTTGTTTTTCATTTATTTTATCTGTAACAATAATTATTCGTTTTCCTTGTTCTTTAGCTAACTCAATATTATGCTTTGTTCCTTTTGATTTTCCGTCCCAAAATATAATCCCATAGTCAGCTATCTCCCACATTTGTTCGTTCCTTCTATACCCAGCTTCCTTCCCTAGAGAAGACCAATCAGGTATTATTTCTGTGAATGGAATTTTATTTTCAAATGCATATTTTCTTGCTAAAGTATCAGCACCTTTAGCACCTCCTGAAACAATTCCATCAAAGGTTAGTTTATTTATTTCAGTTTTTAACCTATCATAATCATTAAATGTTCTTGAACCAGCTATTAATAAAATCATTCTCTTTCTGCCTTTAACTTTTTCCTATAATATCGGAACATATAAGCATAATCATAATCTTTATAAATGTTTATATTTTTCAATAAGTATATTATAAAAAACATATTTCCTAAAATGAAAATTAAAATCACTGTTCCATCTGAGAAGAAATAATTTATTAAAGTTGAAATTGAAGATCCTAAAATAGCTGAAATTATTAGAATTTTATTTCTTAAATTTTGAAATATTTGAAATTTATCATTCTCAAAATAAGCAACAAAATTCCCTAAAGCTATGGAATATGCTGTAAATAATAACATATCAAACATTCCTAAAAACATATCGATAAACATCATAACTGTAGGATCTATAAAATATATTAATAATACAAATATATAAACAGTATGAAATAAAATAACTCCCTTAAAAAGTGATGTTAAATTAAAGTTTTCCAAAACCCAGTCATTCAATAATCCTATTAATGATGAAATTATAAAGAAAATTGATAAAATAGTAGGGGCTGAAATATCTCCAAGATGTAAATAAATTCCTTTAAAAGAAGTTATAAGTGGAGTTAAAAGACCAAAGAGAAACACAACTAAAAAAAGATTTTCTAATCTAAATTTTGTTATATCACTGAGTTTAGAAAAATCTCTTTTAAATTTCTTTATTTCATTTCTCACCATACTTCACACCCCATTTAGGAAGTGAAATTTTGATATTTTCTTCGTCACCAATAAACACTTCAAAAGAATTTTCTAATTCATAAGCTTCAAAAGTAGATCCACCAAGTTGGTCTATTATTTCAGCGTGAATTCCTCCGTTATCATTTCCCATATACATACAATCTGGTGGAGAATGAAAATGATATTCCTCACCATCATAATCATCCCACCCCTTTATTTCAATATCAATAATCCCGAACTGATCTGCCTCTTTATAAAATTCGGTTCTTTGTTCGTTTAAGAACTGTCTTTCTATTTGCTTATTGATAAATATGATATCTTCTTGAGTAATGATATAATCACTACTTTTAATAAATTCTTTTAATGTCATTTTAATCCTTTAATTTATTTTAATTTCCATCTCATCCACAGGATACCCATTGAAAAAATAAACATTGTGAAGTCGTTTATAACTATGATCTAATGCATAATTTTTTCCATCAATATCATCAACCACATCAATTATTCTAACAGCTTCCTTACTTGAGTGTAGTCTCATTCCTCTACCTAATGATTGAGATACTCTTATAAACCCTTTAGTCGTGATTGAGAAAATAATATTATGAATATTTTTAATTGAAGTTCCTGTTGAAGTAGTTGCATAATTTGCAATCAACATTGCTTCTCTTTTATTTTCAAGAATATTAGAAATTTCTACTCTTTCAGCCCCTGATACTTCTCCCTTTATGAAAAATATATCATAATCGCTTAAACAAAAAGAATTTTCAACCCCACTAAATGTTTTTGTTTCTTTAAGAGTTTGGTAAATAACATATTTCTTTTCAATCTTTGTTCTACTTGTTAGCTTAACTTTAAATTCAATATCTTCAAGAGGAACATTAGCTAATTCAGGAACTCTATTTTTCATTGCTATTTTTGTGAGTAATTCTCCGTGGGCAATAGAAGAAAAGAGAACAATACTATTTCCATATTTTTTAGTTACTGTTTCAGCTATTTTAATGATATTTTCATTTCTCGGAACAAAACTTTCAAGGAATTGAATTTCTTTATTATATGCAGTTTTAGCTTTCATTCCTTTAATAAGTTTCTTTGTTACTTTCTTATCATAATTGAAGTAAATCATTTTTACTAAAACTGGAGTTGCTCTTCCCATTTTTATTAAATCAATAGGACGAATTCGTATTCTTAAAGAACCTAAAAAGCTATATAAACTTAATCTTCCAGTTTCTGACTCAGGAAGTGTTCCAGTTACTCCAATTTTCCACTTCGCATTTTCTGTAGCAGCAACAATCTGACCCATTGAATTTTCTATATCATTTAGTCCGTGGGCTTCATCTACAAAAATACCATCTATTTGTTTAATAAAGGGTTCTTTTACAATTCTTATCATTGATTGATATGTAGAGATTATTAAAGGCTTTTCAAGAAGTTTTTCTTGACCTGAATAAATTTTACAAATAAATGTATCATCTTTCATTCCATAATCAACAAAATCATTATACATTTGTTCAACAAGACCAACATTTGGAACAAGAAGAATTGTTTTTCTTCCTATACTAACAAGGAATGTTAAAAATATATAAGCTATTAAAGATTTTCCTGAACCAGTTGCAAAAATACTAACCATTCTTTTATCATTTAACATCTCAAGAACACCATCAAATTGATATTCATATGGTGGGAATGGTAAATTTAATGTGTCTATATGTTTTTGTAAATCTTCTTTTGTAAATTTTATTTCATCTATAAGTTTAGAATAAGGTATTTGAAATTTTGACGAAATTCCGTCAGAAAGACCTTTAGGAACTAAAACTTTTCCATCAACTATGTTGTAAAATCGTTTTTTACCATCAATAATTCCTGCTCTAAATTGAGGAAGAAATTGATAATTGTCCATATAAGGTGAGAGTTCTTCTAATACTTTTAAAGCATTATCTAATTCAGACTCAGTATAGTCTAATTGTGTATATGTGTGATTTATGTCTGTTAAAAGCATATTTTCTCCATTTTCATTACCTACATTTTAGGTTTTATAACCTATAAAATAGGTTATTTTATTTGGATTTTAAATCCACAAGTTCTTGAAATTTCAGCTGGTGTAGATAAAAAATCATAAATTGAAAAGCTTGTAACTTTTTTATCCTTATTAACACCATAATAATCAGTATTTTCTACTAAGAAAGAAATTGTTTTATCCATTTCTTTTATATAAAGAACTTTATACCAATATTTTGGAACATAGAGGTTATTGATTTTAATCTTCTCTCTACAAGAACCACTTAAAATCTCAATATCACCATAGTCAGTAGCCAACTCTCTCGCCTTTCGTTCAATTCTAGACCAAAAGTATCTATTAAATCTGGGAGTTTGTGGTGTGATATTTGAGAGTAAATAAGTTTCTCTCCTAGCTTCATCTTCATAATCAAAGTCGGCATTATTTGCATTATGACCTCTATCAAGCCCAAGTTTCGCATATTCATAAGAATGTACTTGAGCATCTTTAGGTACTCTGAAATCTGTTTTAAATCCCATATATTTTGTAGATACTCTTTGATTTGCTTTTTCTGCATTTAAAGTATATACTACAAAATTTGGTCTTCGTTTTTCAACATTAAAACAAACATCATATCCTTTATTTACAAGGGTGATATTTTCACCCTTTATATTCGAAACACTTATATGTTCAACTTTTTCACTTTCAAAGGCAAAAAGCCCTAAAGTCATTAATAAAATTAAGACTATTTTTTTCATATTTTTCCCTTAAAATAAAACTTCAATATCTATAATAGATCTATGTTCTCCAATTAGAGGAAGTTCAAGTCTTTCTGACATTGAGTTTATAATTTTTCCATTTATTGTTTTTCCGACTCTTTTTTCATTTCTTTCTTCAACTACACTAAATGGTTCTAAAAAACATTTAATAATAGTATTATGTGAGTCTGAATACCATTTTCTTCTTGTTTTCCATCCTAGATTTGTCATATCGATGATAAAATCTTTACCACTTCTTTTTAATTCAGTAAATCTTTTTTGAAGAAGTCTATCAATTTCTTTTTGATCTTCATCAGCTAAAAGCTTCCAAATTTCACTATATGTTAAATCGCTTCCAAATTTATCTTCACCATAGTTTTCAAGTAAAGTATCTCTACTTAAAACTTCAAGATCCGGATAATTTTTAGTTATATAAGTTGACTTTCCACTTCCAGGAAGCCCCATTAGAATATAAATTGTAGCATCTTTTAATTCAACACTTTCTCTAGTTTTAACTGAAAATTCCTTTCTAGTATGTTCATCAATAGAAATATTACCAGATTTATCACATAGGTTGAAATCTTTTATTGACTCAAGAAGTCCTTCATTCATTGCAAAATTCTTTTCAATTTGTTTTGAAGACTTTTGCCAAAGAGCTCCGTGGTAATTAATGATGTAAAGCATTTTTAGAATTTCATCTCTAGAAAAAAGTTCCATCATTTCAGTTCTATATTCTTTTAAGAATTCTAAAGCTAAAATTGTTGAAGTACCCTCGTGTCCAGTCATTCTTAATTTATCATCAATATATTTTGTTGCTCTCTTTTTACCAATATCGTGAGCCAAACCAACAAATGGAAGTAACTTATTTCCTGATAAAACTGATGCTTGATAAACCATTAAAGTATGGTATAAAACATTTCTTTCAAGGTGGTATTTACCATTATCTCCTGATAAAACTGATAATTCTTCTTCAAACATATCCATAAATTCTCTAAAAAGAGGGAAGTGGTTCATTACAACTTTAGTCATTTTTAATCCTTTATATTTGTGATAAAATATCACTTTTTATTCTTGCTTCAGATCCATATAGATTAAATATACAAGCAACGGCACTAACTTTTTCATCTATACAAAATTTATTATCTCTAACTTGTGGAATAATATTATCTCTTAAAAACTCATTATAATTCATATTTCAACCTTTAATCTTTATATAATATATTATAACTAAAGTTAGCTTAATTTTCACTTAATTTTATATGTTTCACTATTTTTTAGTAAATAAACTCTTATTAAGAAATTTGCAACATCAAGTATAAAAACACTAATAATTGCAAATTGAAAATATGAACCAATAGGAAGAAAATATTCAAGAAGAAATGTATATCCTAAACCAATTAAAATAATTATTGAAGCCTTATCTAAAAACTTCAACATATCTGAATTAAAAACTAAAGTTTCACTTCTATGTGCGATCGAATAAAAAACTTCCATAAGTTTAAGTAATACTACCATATAAAGAAATATTCCACTTACAAAGTATGTTAAGTATGCTAGAAGAACTAGAAGCATTATTGATGTTTTTATTTTCATCAAGCTTTTAAATTCATTAATATTATCATAATATTTTGTTAAATAAGCTTTACCCAATAGAGTAGTCGCAAATAATCCTATTATAAGATTTGGTTCTAATTGCCCGAATAAAATAGCAAAAACTGGAACCATAATCCCATATCCTAACATTTCCAAAATAACAGTAGCTTTATAAAGTCTCATAAGACTTCCTTATATATATTTTTTGACAACCTCTAGAATTTCTTCCATTGATACTGGCTTATAATCAGTATTTTCAACACTACAATTTATATGAATTATATCATCAAGCTTAGAAACATTTCCTTCTAAGACTTCTCCCACAATTCTATTATGAGTGTGTCCGTGGATAACAGCATCAAAAGAAATATCACTTTTTATAGATTTGATAAATTCTTTTAAACTATCTTTCATATATTCTTCATTTATTTCAATAGGGTAATGTAGAAAAAGGAATGTTATATCTTCTATTTCCATAGTAAAATAATTAAATACATCATTAAACCCTATATCCTTATAAAAAGAATTTGTTTCCCTATCGTGATTTCCTCTTATTAAGATTTTTTCACCATTTAAAGAATTCATTAAAGTCTTATACGACTCTCTTTTTGTATCAAAAGAATAATCTCGCCCTATTGCAAAATCCCCCAGATGAATTGTCGTATCAGATGGATCAACAGTTTTATTCCAACCATCTATAATTAACTCATTAAAGTTTTCAGGTCTTCCGCAATATTCAATAATTTTCTTATGATAGAAATGAGTATCTGATATTAAGAATAACATTTAAACTCCTATTTTTCTGTAATTAACTGCTTTTATATCATTATTGCTTGCTGAAAATAAACAATTTTTCTCAATCATAGTAAATGGTTGCGAATAATAATTTTCTAAATAATATTTACTAAATGTAGAACACCCATTAGCTATAAGATCTTTCGCCATTTCAACATTTTCTAAAGTATTTTCAAAATAAACATTATGCAATCTTTTATTTCTTTTTACACCTAAATGTTTTTGTAATCCGTTTAGTGTCTCAAAGAATTTTCGTTCTCTAAATTCTTGTAAAGTAATTTCAAATCTTTTAAGCTTTCCAGTATTTGTTGTAATATTTAGAACTTCTAACTCAACAAATACTCCACCCATTCTTCTAATTGGCTTTGATCTTACAACTTGAAATATAGATCTTCCTTGTTTATAAAATTTTTCTAATACATCCTGATGTTCAGCTGGAATATAGCTTTTTATTTTTCGACCTAATAAATCTCTTATCATATTTTATCCTTTTATTCTTATGAGTATATTATACTATAAAATAGCTTAATTTATACTTAATTTTTAGATAAATTATAAAATAAAATAAAAAATTTGTCTTGCAGATGCTAAAAAACTTTCAACATCTGCTTGGGGTTTAAAGAAAAGAAAATTAGTTCTTTAAACCATTATATTTTTCGTTAGTAAAAAACTGCATCTGACAGACATAAAAAAGTTTTATTTATCAAAATTATAGTTTACTAATTCCTCTTTTGTATAGAAAAAATCATTTAAGTCTCCAGGACTATTTAAAATTGTTCCATCATTCATAGCAATTTGAGTTTGTTGTTTTAAAATCATTTCATCTCCGTTGAATGTAATATCAACCGAAACTTTCCTAATTATACCATTCGAAATTCTATCATTGAAGAAAAAATAAACAGTCTCTAATGCCTTATATTTATCTTTCATTTGATCCAAGGCTTGTTCATAAGCCATTTGATTTAATGCCTTTAAGCCATCTGGAGTATCCATAGCTATTAAATCTATCTCACTAACTAAAGTAGAAACATTCACACTACTTTCTTCATAAACCATTGTAAAATCTTTTGGTTGTTCTACTATCATTTTATATTCCTTTATTTTTAATTTTATTAAAAGCTTTTAATAATATACTTTCATTATTATTTCCCTTTAATACTATAAGATTAATTCCAGTCTTTTTCATTATAATATTAATATCTAGATTTGTGATCTTAGAATAAATTGGTCTTATAATCATTGTGCCATCACTTTTAAACCCAAAAATATCAGTAGTATAATAATCAGTTATTTTATGCTTATCTTTTTCTTTATCTGATAAATCAATTTTTTCTTTACTTCTTTTTGGTCTCATTTCAGGGTTTTTATCAAGATCTTCAGAGTCCATATTGTCAAGCAATTCAATAATTTCAATCGCTCCCCCATCAAAATCTTTTAGATTTTTTATGATATAATCTCTTCTCTTCTTTGAAGACTCGTAACCTTTATCTCCAGGAGTATATCCCAATCCCTTTTTATCAATACTATGATTTGTCTTAACATATAAATCTTCATTTATTTCTTTAACTGAAATTAAGAAATCTTTTTTATCAAGATTTTTCATAAGTTCCATTTTAAATTGGTGAAAATCTATATTCTCATTATCATCAATATCAATTTCGCCATCAAATTTTTTAGGATCTACTGCAATTTCAATTGAAAATACTTTTGAACCATCAGAAATAAGAGTGTTTCCTATGAAAAATGTTTCAACCAATAGATCTTTAGCTTTTTCAATAGTTGTTTGTCTTAATGCTCTTCTAAGAATAATACCATTTCTTTTACTAACTTCTTTTATAAATTTTTCATACTCAGCTGGAGGAGTGCTATCTATACTATCAAAATGATTTTCCAAAGCAGCAGAAACAATCATAAGCCCATTTGAATTAATTCCTTCTGTCCAATTATTTTTTTGATCTACTAAATATAAGACTGAAATCCCATTTTTAAAGGTATATGTCTTTTGTGAATATTTCGCATCATACCCTCTATCTCTAAGCTTAAATAAACAATATTTATCTTCTTTAGAATTGATATTGTCCTTTGGAGATACCACTTTTTTACTCATTATTACACACAAAATTAATATCCTTTTTATTTTTATTTATAAATACTATATAAGATAAAAAGGATGTTGTATGGAAGAAATACTTGAATTAGAAAATGAAATTAAATCATTAGAAGAAAAAATTATTAACGACTTTAATTCACTATACGATGGTGAACAAGAACTTCACGACAGACTTATCAAAATATCAACTTCACATCCTGAACAAGCTGATTTACTTAATTTCATTGTATTTTTGAATGATAATTTAAGCACATCGCAAAAAAGAGGACACGAGGCAATACTAGACAATTTTACAAAAATAATAAATAATAAGAAAAGATTGATAAAAATTTTAAAACAAAATAGTGAGAAAATAAATAAGCCACCGATTTGGAAGAGAATAAATTTTAAAGATTTAAAGACAATATTATTAAGCACAGCATTAATTATTCTAATGCTTGGATTATTATTTTTTCCTGAGTTTAGAGGTGATATAAAAGATATTGGTCTTGTACTGAAAAAATTATTTTAAGGGTTAAAAATGGGACTATTTAATTGGTTTAAAAAAGATAAAGTTGAAGAAAAATCAATTCAACTTAATGAGAAAAAAGAAAAAGAATATGATGTTGTGAAAACAATAGTAGAGGGACATAATTGTAACACTTGTCCTCTTCAAAGAGATTGTGAAAATTCAGAGACTCATAAATGTCTTGAAAAAACACAGCAAGTTTATAATGAATGTAAAGATAAAAACGGGAATATAAAACCTATTATTATATTATTAGATGATAATGAGGGAATTCTATCATTATTGGAAGATGATCTTTATAGCTTAGAAGAAGATGGCTTTATAAATATGGATGATTTTTGTATTGTGAAATTTTCAGGAATTTTAGCAGTTTTTGAATACTTACCATTCTTAAGAAAGAATTTTAAATATATTCAAGGTGGTATATTTGATTTGACTATTGGTGGAGTTCTAAGGTATGACAACGAAAATGTTAGATTAACTGGAATGGATGCTATATATGCAAATACTTTAAAGGGAATTCATAAAAATATTATTTTCACTGGTAATACTTTAAATCCTAATATTCAAACGAATAATGTTGTTATGGAACAATATGAAAAAATTACAGGAAGAAAATTAACTGATGATGTGATTTTTAAAACTTCATTTGATGATAAAGAAAGACAAAGGTTGATTTATGAAAAACTTTTTAGATAAGATGAAAAATAAGAAAATTTTTACTTTCTTTTTATCACTTATTATAGTTCCAGTTTTATTTTATTCAAGCTTAACTTTTTCTTCAGAAAATTTAATAAAGCAACAAGGGAATTTTCAATTACATTTCATTAAAAAATGTATGGTTTATCATCAACCAAAATCTCTTCTTGAATTAGATAAAGATATGTCAATTTGTGCTCAAAATATAAGAAATTTGGGACCTCTTGGAGATGTATTCCTTTATGAACCAAAAACAAAAAGAGTAATTTGGGATGCTAGTTCAGATTGTAAATTAGATCCAAATAAATCATATTTGGATAAAGAAAATATTTGTTCGCTTTTTAAAGACCCACAAAGTTGTTTAAATGGTGCGAAAGAAATGAACAAGCAATATGGTAAATTTAAGTGGAATTTTGATGAAGATGATGAAATGATTGTTTTTAATTCTATAAAGTTGAATGGTAAAGATTATAGAATTGCAATTGGTGGTAAAAATAAAGATGTTTTCGAATTATTAACTCCGTTGATAATCTTTTTTGCTTTTATTTGGATAATATTATTATTTGGAGCAGTATGATGAAAAATAAAGAAAGATTTTATTTTCTTAGTATCATATGGAAGACCTTAATTTTAATTTTCGTACTTTGGGGCTTCGTATTTTTGAGTGTAAAAATTTCAGACTTTGAGAATAAAATTCAAGATGCTAGATATGAGATGACGAAATATAATTATGGGTCTCAAGATATTGTTCCAAAAATACTTCCTAATAAAATAATAAAAGAAAATGAAAATTTAATAATATATTTCGATAAAAAAGGGAATGAAACTATGGAGCTTCACAGCGAACTTCCATACTTTGTTCAAATTGGGAGATATAAATTTCTTCCCCTTTCGCTTGAAATAGGGAGAGAATTAAAGGGGAATTTATATGTTGTCGGGGTGTTTGATGGATTTTTTCAAACATTTTATATATTTGGAGGGTTTTTACCATTCTTTATAATATGGAGTATTGTAATTTTTAAAAATTATGTTAAGTTGAAAAATGAAGAAACAATTTTCAAAATAACAAGAGCCGAAAATACTGCAGGGCATCAAAGCTTAACTGTTTTAACAGAGAACTTACATCACGAGTTAAATACACCTCTAACAATTATAGAGGGTAAAATAAAAAGAATAGAAGAAAATGTTGTTAAAATTATTAATTATAGTTTAGATAAAAATTACAAAAACTTTAGTGATCTTACAGATGAAGAAATAAAAACAATTAACAGCGAATTTAAAGTAAAGCGAATTAAAAGAGATAAAGAATATTTAGATATAAGTTTAGATCAAATTAAAGGTATTCTAATTAATATGAAGAATTTTAAAATGTTAAGACATAGTAATGGTAATAAAACATTTTATGATATATTATCAGGAAGTGCGAATACTCTTAAAATAAGTATTGGTGGTCTTTTTGATGTTTCGGTAGATCCTAAATTAAAGAATTATAGGATTTCTCATAGTTCGGGAATGAAAAATTCAGATCTTATAAATGCTGTGATTAATCACGTAAAGAATAGCTATGAGGCAAATGCTGAAAAGATATATTTTAAGTTTGAAAAGTTTGAAAATGATAAATTATGTTTTCATTTAGGAGATACTGGTAATGGAATTCCTAAGAAAGAAAGAAGTAAAATTTTTGAACCAAATTATTCAACTAAAACTGATAAACTTGGGCATATAAGAGGGAATGGTATGTTTGTGAATAAGAAAATTCTTGAAAACTTTGGTTGTAGTGTAGAACTATTTGAAAGCCACGAGGGGGTTGGAACGATATTCCAAATATGTATTCCAGCTGAGGAATTGAAAGAAGATTAACTCTTCTTTCTCCTTTTGTTAATTTTTATTTTTACTGGATTTTCATCCTTTTGAAGATATTTTTTATCAATACCTACATACAATGTATTAACTTTTTCCATAGTTTTAAATGGAGCATATAAAGGTTCAAAGCTTTCCATAATAGAATTTTTTAAATCTTCAGAGTCCCTTACAAATTTTAAATCAGCTTTTATTTTATCAAAACAACTACTTAAAGAAGAACCAATATTTTGAAGTTCTTTTACAATCATAAAATCAAATACTACAGGAATTCCTGATGTTAAAAGTAAAATGTAAATAAAAACAATAGACTCAATAGTCATTAGAATTGGATAATTCCATCTTTTTATAGTTATTGTTATTTTTATTGATTTTTCTTCTTCAGTTACATCTAAAAGTAAACCATCCAATTCAGATAGATCTACTTCATCAAAAGCTTGACGAACCTCTTTAAATAACTCCGGAATATTTTTACTCTTTTGTTTTACTGGAAGAGGATCTACTTTTGTTTTTGGAACCCTATTTGAAATTCTTATTTTCCCAGAGTTCATACTCATTTTAAGCCCCTAATTTAGATTTCATAAGATTAAAAATAAAGTTTGTTAATTGAGTTTTTCCAACTGTCATAATCTTAAAATTATCTTTTATAGCAAATACTGTGAAGAACCCATTTTTTTCTTCAATTCTATAACCATTTATTTCACCAAAATAAATCAAATTATCCTCAACTGTTAATAAATGTTTTATTTCTTTTTCAATATTCAATCTTTCTAAGAACCCTTTCGTTTTAATAACCGATGGTTCTCCCTTTTCAATTTTTTCTATTCCTTGTTCTACTAATTGTCTCATTTTATTTTCCTTTACAAATTAATCTTTCTTTTTCTAGTTCTAAACCATTCCAATTAAAATACATTTTAGTATCTCTAAATTGAATTTGATTTCCCTCATACTTACAAACTTTTAATGCATTATACTCTTTACTTTTCAAAATCTTAAAAGATTTTGTTCCATCAATATCATATTCAATCATATATTTTGAGTCATTTTCTAAGAATTTAACATTGTTAAGAGTATTATCTTCAATATGAAGTTTTCCTGTTCCAACAATTAAAGCTAAAATTGTGAGTAAACTCAAGATTGCAGTTCGCACAGACCATTTTCTAGAAAATTCATCAGTAAAGATGAAATAAATTAAAAGAGCAAGTAAAGCCCAAAAAGTAGTAAATATAAAACTAATTAAAGTTAATTGTATAAATAACCAAACATTTTTCACAAGAGTTTCATTATTATAATAAAACCCTTTCAAATAAACCCACATTAAATTATAATCCATTTTAAACTCCTAAAGAAGAACACATTTCTTCTATTTCTTGCATTTTTTCATATGTATCGGCTTCAGTTTTATCATCTCTAATAACCATAAATCTTGGATGTAGAAGAGATTTTTCACCTTTACTATTTTCGCTTAAACCACTACATTGAACAGTAATAATTTTTCCAATTATTTCATCACCCATTGAAGTGATCATTTCCATATCATCCTCAGTTAAAGCTGAAGTTCTAATATTAACTAAACCATCAGCACTCATACATTCAAGTCTGTTTATAAAGTCTTCATATTTTGTACCAGGATTTCCATTTAACCAACCAGTAACTTGCATTTCAACATCAAACTCAAGTTTATATTTTAATTGATCTTTTGGTTTTCCATCTTTCCACATAACTGAGCTTAATTTTACAATAGTTCCTTCTTCGCCATTTTCTTTAGCTTTTTTAAACTCTTGCATTGCCTCTGCTATATTAGAAACAACTTTATGTTCTACACAAGTCATAGTATCAACAGACTCTAAAAGATCCTTTAAGATGGCTCTTCTTACTTTTAAAGGGTGGTTACTTTTATTAGCTTCATACTCTTCAATACTAACTGTATCCCAAACTTTCATATATATATCATTATGAATTTCATCATATTTTTTACCATATCTTTTATAGAATTTCTCAATATCTTTAACTGATAATTCGCCATTAACATCTTTTTCTCTCATAGTTGTATAAGAATTTATTAATCCATTAGAAGTATAACGATCAACTCCTTTAACTAATAATTCTCCCATAAAGACATTATTATTCATAGCTGGTGTGATTGAATTTTGGAATGCTCTTTCAACGAATACTCTTTTCCCACCTCTACTTTCTGGCTTACAAATATTATTTTCAACGAATAAGTTGATATACATACCATCAAACTTAATTTCTGACCAAACTTCTGAACCAGTTTTCTTAGCTTTTTCAAATAGTTTTTTAATGTCTTTTTCACTATAAGAACAAGCCCCCATATATCTTGGAGTTCTTAAGAATTCATATCCAAAACCTTTATTAATAGTTTTAACACTAATCCCACATTTTAAATCTTTCTTTAAAATAAGTTTAAAAACTTCAGCATCATCTTGATTAAGATTTGTTAAGATTGATAAAACTCTTGATCTTGCTTCGTTTGATGCACCCTTTAATTGAGTAAATTCAAACTCTAAAGCATCTAATGCATCTTCTAAAGTCATATTTCCCAAATGTGTTTGAGGAGTCTCATATTTTTTAATTCTAAAAATAAGGTTATCATCATAAGTTAATCTTAAAACTCTTTTGAACAATTCATTATTTTCTAATGTTGATAAATATGCTATTTTATCATTTGTTCCTGAAATACCTTTAATTGTTTGAATGATACTATAAATCATTTTAATCCTTTAATCTTTATATAATATATTATAGCTAAATTTAACTTAAACCCAGCTTTATTTTAAATCATTTCTGATGAAACTTTTGCCATTACAGCACCAAACAAAATGAAAAATAATCCAAATATAACCATATAAATTGGTGTTGAAATAACTCCGTATGTTAAAGGGTTTAAATAAAACCAATCAGTTTTTATTACATCTACAAGTTTAAGAACAAATCCTATTGCTCCAACAAAAACCACACTTCTTAGTGCTAAAGCTGAAACTATTGTAACAACCACATTTACTAGAGTTGAAATTAACCATAAAATTGAATTTAATGTTTGCATTTTCTTCTTTCCTATCTTCTATTTTTTATATCTATTGGCATTATAACCACAACTGTTCCGTAACTATCAACAAATCTTACTGGTTCTCTTGATCCAGTATAATTAATTTCTCTTATATCACCCATAAGTTTACTTAATTTTTTCAATTTTGTTCCTAAACCAAAAGTATCAATTATAATTCCCTTAGTAGCTATATAAAAAATTGAAGTTATTAAATCACCACCTATTAAAGAAACATCATCCATATTAATAGTAGTATGTTCTGGAGAAACACCTAAAACTCTTTCTACATCAGGATAAACTCCAAATGATTGATTTTTAATATACATTCTATTTCTAAAAACAGCATCAGCTTCTTTCATCCCCAATAAATCTTTTTGAGAAATATGTGATGTAATTAAAGCACCACTTCTTAAGAAGTTTTCTAATTTGTCATCATCTTCAAGTTCAGTATCTATTTCAACTGATAAAGCTATTTTTGTATCTGTCGCATATAACTTTCCAAAATCTGCAAAAATACCTCTTATTTCTGGTTTTGGGTTTTTTACATCCGCAATAACTTCACAAATTTCTAATCCTGTTCTAAAACTTTGCATTTTAATCCTTTAATCTTTATATAATATATTATAGCTAAATTTAACTTAATTCAGGCTTAAAGAATGTTTTATATGCTATTTCAGGAATTTCTGTATTCTTATCTAAAACTTTATGAACATACCATTTTCTAACCATAAATTCCTCACCATTTATTTCTAGCTTTTGCATATCCCAACCATTATATCTATAACAAGATTTTTCATCAAATTTTTCAATTCCATTTACAAAAGAAAATTCCCCATCTATGAATAAAAATGCATCTTCAAAATACCCTCTTCCCATCGATAATTTTTCATCACATTGTTTAAATATCACCTTAGTTGCTTTTTCTTTTGAAGCTAAAATAATTCCGTGGTATGAAGTAAATTTTGCTTTTTCAATTTCTTCTTCAGAAATATTCTTCCCAAGATCTTTTGTAAATTTATATTTTGGAGGAATAATTCCTAATTTTCTTTCGCCATCATAGGCAACTTCATAATAACAATGTTTTTTAGTTACTTTTGAAAAAGAAATAGTTTTTGCATTATAAATTGTTTTCCCGTTTGAAATATAAAATGCACCAGCATAAACATATTTTGCTCCACAAGGTGTTAAATATTGATGTCCGATTTTTAAATCTTTCTTTTCAATAAATTTTCCTTCATTCATTCTTGAGTTATATTTTGCTTCATATTCATCAAAATGTTCTCTAGTATAAACACTTCTATCAGACCCAACAATAAATTCACCTTGTAATTTAAGCCCCTTTATAGTTAAATCATATTTTTTACTAAATTCTAAAAATCTTCTTAAATCGATATCAGCCACTTGTTGGTTTAAAGCTTTACTTTTTAAAGAGAACCCTCCACTTGTATTATAAGCATTTGGAATTATCTCCCAATCACTTGCTAATGCAGGATAAATCCTTGTCTTCATACTCGTAAATGGTTTAAACAATTTAACATTAAAATCACAATACATTTTTCTTTCCTTCTTTCTTAAATTTTTTGGATTTCTATCATCCAATTTATTTCATCTTCAAAATCCCAAGCACCTTGCCAGATTTTGAGAACTTTACCTTTAGCTTTTTTGTTTTCAGTATTCATCCAACCAGCTTCAATAATTTCACCCTCTTTTAAATCAAGTGCTTCAAAAGAATTTCCATTCCCATAAGCACAATTTAAAATTCTTTGAACTTTTACTACAAGACCATCTTTAAAATCATAAGATGCTTCGCTTCCTAATTCTAAAAATTTCAAGATAGATCCAATTTAAAATTAATCACTTTTTTAGTACCCTTTAAAGAGTCTAAATGATTTAACCAACCGACAACATAATCGGTCAAAGGTATAATATCATTTTCTACACATCTTTCTAATTCATAGAATTGTTCACCAACTTTATCATAACAGTTGTAAGCATTAATTCTATTAATTAATTTTTTAAGACCATCCATTTTAACAGTTTTATTAAAAGGATTAACAATATCTAAAGCCACGATTACATTTTCAGGGTTTCCAGTTCTCATTTTATTATCCTACTATGTTATCAATTACAGGAATTAATTGATCAAAATAAACATCTTTTTCTTCAGCTATAATAGTTTCTTTATAATCAGCTTTACCTCTGATTTTTCTAACTGTAAAGCATTTAACAGTATATGTATCGTTAAATTCAAGAGTAATTTTAATTCTTGCACCATTTACAACCTTTGGACAATTACTTGTTTTAAACATTAAGTATCCGAAACAGTCTTGTTTTGATGGAGTTGAAGTTCCTACTAAATCTTTTGCACCCCAAGCCCATAATGCTCTAGGATCCATTCCATTAAGTTGTTCGATGATTGTTTCTGGTACATTCATAATTAATTCCTTTAATCTTTATATAATATATTATACCTAAATAAGTCTTAAAGGTTGCTTAATTTTAATTATTTGATAAAGTTTTCGTATATTACTTCAGAAAGAAGAAAAATAGCTTCGTATTCGCTATCTTGATTTTGTACTATGGTATGTCTTTCAAAAGAAGCAAACCAACCATTGTGGAGTGTTTTACCTGAAGTTATGGTAAATTTTTGAGTAAAGAAGAAAGATTTATATAAATTAGCTAATCTATAAAGATCTATATTTTTTATTTGAAGAGATTTATCAGGATATTCATACCAATATGATAATTGTTCTTTGCTTGATGATAATTTCATTTTAACAATAGGGTATTTTATTTCTAAAACTTTTTGGAGTAATTCTTTTTCTATTTGCATTTTATTTCCTAACATCTGGAAGACATAAACTTTTTTATGTCTCCAAGACAAATTTTATTTTTCTATATTTCTAAAGAAATAATCAAAATCAGCAGTACCATTAAAACTATTTTTAAAAACAAAATCATATTCATCTTTAAAATCATATATTTGTTTATCAAAATCATTTTCTTCGTGCATAACTTTGTCTTTTTCAGGCTCTATAAAAATTGTAATAAAACCCTTTCTTTTTGCATAATCAAATTCTTCTTTAGTTCTAATATCGCTTATTACAATATCTTCAACTTTAGTCAAACTTAATTCTTTTCCTAACATTCTTATAAAAAGTTGGTTTTCTATTTCTCTAAGTTTGTTAAGGCTTAACCATATTTCTCGTGGAGTTTTTTCAATTACTTCACCAGTTTCTGTTGTAACATTTAGAGGTTTTTCTTTTACTTCTGGTGGATAATCTTTTTCTAACCAGTCAAAAATATTAGCACCAATTTTCTTTAACTGATCCGAATAACTTATTCTCGCAAATCCCTTTTTTATAAGGTGGGAAGCGAAATAATCTTTCCCACTTCCAGCAATTCCTGATAATGCTATCTTCATATTAATCCTCCACTTTTTCTAAAGGTATAATTTCCACATCTTCTTCATCATAATCTTTTAAAGTAAACTTTCTAAATACTGAATGTTTAATTGAATTCATAAATTCATCACTAACATCCCCAAAATCAACTCTTAAATCAAGTCTTGCTTTACCTTTAAGCCCTAAATTTTTTGTTATAATAAAACAAGCCACAGCAATTAAATATGGAAGCATTAAGTTATTTCTAACATCAAATTCAAAAACTGATAATTCATTAGTCACATCTGACATAATATCTTGTAAATTGACTGTCTTATTTTCAATATGCCAGTTAAAAGTTCTTAGAATTGCTCTATGAAAATTCTTAAAATCATCTGCTCCGTGTGGGAACTTTAAAGGTAAATGATTTTCTGATTTTAAATCTTGTTGATCTTTTATAGCTAAAGCATCTAAACCTTGTTGTCCATTAAAATCATATAAATGCATATTTGTCACCCAATGGTTATATTCACCTAAAGTAATTTCAGGATCTAATTCATTTTGTAATTCTTGAACAATCCATTCTTGTAAATAGCTAAATTCAAATAAATTAATTGAGCCAATTCCCCAAATAATATCACCACTTCTACTAAACCCATTCATATTTAACTTTTTTTCAGGAGTAACAAAAAAGTTGAATAATTGATTACAAGGTCTATCCTTTGTTGTAGGATGTCCTAAATGTGCATCAAGTTGAGTATTTGTATCAAATTCAGGTTGCCCTATATAAAGATTTGCTCTTCTTGTAAAAATACCCTCGTTTCTGAATTGTTGAATTACATCATCAAGTTGATCATAAATGTAAATTCTTTTACCATATCCTCCGTGCCAATTTGTTTTATCATCAGCAAAATCTCTTGCTCTCGGTAAAAAGAATTCTAAAAATCCAGTAACATCAACACTCCCAGAATACACCCAAAATGTTTCTGCAATAGTAGCGAAAATATTATTTTTTCTACCCTTTAAATCTAAATGTCTAGATCTTGGATTTTCTAATGTTAATAAAGCATTATAAATTGCATATTGATTTCCATTTCTAGATGGGGTTCTAAACCCATCATTAGCTAAAGCATCAATCGCATTTAATACTACACCATTAATTGTTTTTTCTTTTATATTTGTAACCATTTTAATCCTTTTAATTTAAGTTTATTATACTATAATTTTACTTAATTTTAGCTTAGTTCATCTAAACTTTTTGTGAGAAATTTTTCAAATAACTCATTTCCCAATTCATCATTAACTTCATAAAGTTCAACTGGATAATTCTTATATAACTCTTTAGATTTTTCGGCTCTATCCCAAGAGGTTTTAAGGGCTTTATTTTCATCTCCAGGATCTTCAGTGTTAAAAAATACTACAGCAACTTTAAAGTCTTTTTGCTTAACTAATTCATCTATAAAACCAGTTAAAACATTTGATGTTGTATTTCCAGCTAAAATAATATCATAATCTTTATAATTATTTCTTATATAAAATAATGTATATGATATTTCCTCTTTAGAAAGTTTTTCACATCCTCGTATAATATCGCCAATCACAACTAGCTTTAAATCTTCTATTACATTTAAAAGTTCTTTATTATATTTCTTTGATTTTACTCTCTTTAATTCATATAATGAAAATGAGTCTAAAAAGTTTATTTTATTACTTTCTTTGCTTCCTTTAAAATAATAAATTGTAGGATCTTCAACATTATCCCGTTTTATAAGAGTATAATTTTCATTCCAATCATCTAAACTTGATTTTTTAGAAATTGTAAATTCATCTTCTTCTAAGTTAAATTTTTCTTCATATTCATACAGCTTAACTGACTCTGGAATTTCTCTTCCTAAGTTTTCAGCAGTAGTTTTTAAATCAGGAACAGATCCAATAATCCAAAAAAGTGTTTTATCATTTATTAACTCTGGAACATTCTTCAAAATATAATCAACCACTTTAGCTTCATATCTATAATGAAATGTTATATCATCAATTTGTATATTTTTTATAGTTTTTGAATAAGGTTGTTTGGTATCGTGCCAAATTATTTCATAGTTTGAAATATCAGCACCCATTAGTTCTAATCTTTCAAACATATATTCTCTTTTATCAACACCAACATTTACTAAATGAATTCTTTTTAGAGATTTTGGTTTATCTCTACTAAGTCCTAATAAAACTGAAGTTGCCGAGTTTGCACTTCCGAAAGGAAGAATTAAATCTTCTATAAAATCAGGGAAGTTTTTAGTTTGATATGCTCCTATATTATGAAAAGCTAAAATCTTATCAGGAGTATTTTCAGGTAAATTATGATCTAAAGTAATATCTCTTTCTATCGTAAATGAATTTTCAAAGTCTTCCATAACTTTTTCAACCCTCTTTTGAAGATTTTTATTAAACCCACTTTTAGAACCAATTTCATATTCTGTTCCCAATAAAGTTGCATAAATAGGAAGTTCGTGAGAATTTATTGATTTTAAAGAAGCCCCTCCTGCAATTTGGATACATCTTAATCCATAATGTTCTGACATTGCTGCTGCCATACAAGTTTGTGGTGATGAATTAATATTTGTTGCGTGTACTACAGTATCAACTCCTTCTGGTCTTTCTTCAAAAAGATGAAGTAATTGACGACATTTTGAACCATTAATACCATTAATGCCTTGTGGTGCAAATTTGTCTTCTCTCTTATACCACATACCATTTGACTTCTGTTCAATAGGAGTCAATTCAAACATATAATCAGCCCATCGTATTCCGTCTTCTTGAGGAACTACACTATCTTGTGTATCCTCATTTAATCTTGTTCTATCTTCTACCATTCGTCTATGCTCGCAGTCTGTTTTTTCTTTTTATTTTCTTTATATCTCTTTGGAAGTTCACCATACCATTCCATACTATTTCTAATAATATTTTCTTTAGTAAATGAATTTTTAAAGCATTCATCATAATGATCCATCATAATTAATTCACCAGTTAATCTAAACCAGTTTTGCTTTACTTTATCAAGTCCTGGATCATCAGGATTATCCTCAAGTCTTAATTCTTTAGGTAAATATTCTTTTCTTGCTTCCCAAAAATCTTCAAAAGTGGTATTAATACCATCAATTTCTTTCCAGTCTCTAGTTTCAGCTTTTTTAATCCTATCATAGAACATATCATTATAAACATTTCCGTATCTACGATTTATCCTATAATGACTTTTATAACAACAAAGAGTTGACTCTAAAGTGTAATAATTTACATCTTCAAAAAATTCAGCACCTTTATAACGATCTTTTGCATCTTCAAGAAGAGTTTTTCCTTCTTCTTCTAACCAAGCCATTACATCTTTTGTATGACCTTTAGTTAATTCTGGTAATAATTTTTCATTTCTCTTATCAACATCTAAATCATCTCTACCAAGAACTTTACAAAGACCATTTCTGTGTGATTTTGAACCAGATTTATCATACATTAATAATGTATTACAATCAATATCAAGCCCCATAATTTTTAAATATTCAGTATAGCTAAATGTTGATAATCTACCATACATAAAAAAGTCATTATAAACAACATCCCATAATTTTTCAAAGTTTTTATATGGATCATCTTCATCACAAATATCAGAAAAATATTCTACTTGAGTTTTTTCGCCAAGAAGTTCTCTATAATTTTCATACATTTCAACAAAATGTCCTTTTTGATATCTTCTATCAATATCATAATCAAGATTTTTCCAATATTGTCTATGCCATTTTTCCATTTCTTCAGGAGTAGTACCCAAACAACTCGGGAATCTCTCAAAAATAACCCAAGAAGTTAAAGGGTTTTGAGTTGCTCCATTGATAAAAGCAAACCAAAGTTTTGTTTCAAAATCCCAATTATATTTTTTAGCTAAATATGGCATAACATAATAAACTGCTCCAGGATGTGATTTATAGGTTAAGTGAAAACCATAAAATCTTAAAAAAGACTCTCTCCTATGTTGAGGAAGCCTGAAGTCCATACCAGCTTTAAGATCCGTAACTTCTTCAATTCCATCAATTTCACATTGTCTTCTTAAATCCATTACCAATCCTCCACAGCAGATGTAACTTTGACCTCTTCTTTTTTAGGAATTTCTTCCTCTTTACATTCACAAGTTTCATTAAAAAGTTGTTGAATAAAATAATCTCTTGTTTCATCAATAGGAACATCAAGTAAAATAGTTTCAGTTTCACCATTTTCTTTAGCTTCAAAAAGCTTTTCAAGATGTTTTCTTTGACTTACATTATCTCTCCAACCAGGAGCATTTTCAGCCCAATCAAGACCTCTATCCTTTCCAGTTCTACCATTTGTTCTTTCAAGAAATTGTTCAACTTCTGTATATAAGAAAAATACTTCTATGACTTCATCAACATTTGAACCATTTTCAATTACTTTTTCAAAAGTAAATGCATAACCTCTATTATTGAAATATCCCTCTTGTAAAAATACTCTTAAATCATAATTTTCAAACATAAATTTTACAAAAGCATATCTACTATCATAAGTTGAAAAATCAGCATTATCAAGACCAACCCATTTTCCCTTATTGTTAAATTTCCCAAGAATAAAAACTTTACCGATAGAAGTATCATAAATTCTCCCAACTTCAGTTTCTTTTTTCTTTTTCATTGAGTAATGAATAATTAATTCAGGAGCACCAAATTTTTCTTCCATCCATTTTACCAAACAGCTAACTCTTGTTGATTTACCTGAAGCATTTCCACCAAGAACATTTATAAAAGTTCTCTTTTTATTATTTTTTAACATTTATTTCCTTTTTAAAACTATTTCACACATACCTCTATTAAAAGCATTTCCAGTAGAAATATTGTATATTAATTTTCTCCCAGACTCAATTTTTATAATTCTTTTTTGTTTTGAATTTACATATTCATAAGTTCCTACTGATATTGAAATATTGTGACAAACCACATCAGTATTACTAGAAAGAACTGTTTCTGTTGAATTAGAAAGTCCAAAGAAAGATGCATTTAACGAAAGAGCAGTTGTTGCGATTAATAATAGTTTTTTCATTTTTAAGCCTTTAATTTTTATATAATATATTATACCTAAAAAAGACTTAAAACTTACTTAACATTTATACTATTTATCAGAAATATTTTCCTGAATAAAATCATAGAATTGTTTCCAATTCCCATTTCTAAATTTAGTAGGTGCTGAACGATTAACTTCACTATCAATTCTGAAGCACTTACAATCTGATCTAAAATTACTCACAGCATTTAAGTTTTTATCATAATCATCAATAAAAAAGTCCATATCAACATATTGTTTATCGTGAGTAGAAATAAACCCATCAAAATTAAAGTTTCTCTGTAGAAACATTCTTTTACTTTGTTCGTGTTCAGGCATACAAGAAGAAACAAAAAGAATTATGTGTCCTTCTTCTTTTAAAACATTAATATATTCAACAGCATCTTTATATGCTTCTAAGTTATCATATAAATCAGATTTTCTCCAAAAAGCTAAAGGATCGTTATGCATTTTCATAAGTTTTTCAAGATTATAATCTGTAGTATCAATTTCATCACTAATATCGTGACCAGTTAATTTCTTATACCATTCTTTCCAAGGAGTTACACTATCAACTACAGTTAAATCTACATCTATTCCAATTATCATTTTTATTCCTTTAATTCCCAAGTTTCACCAGTTTTTCCAGTGTATGTTTTTTCATAACCATCTTCTAATAATTCTTTTGCTCTTTTTTCCCAATTATATGTATTATAAGAAACAGATACTTTTTTAGGTTTATGTGGTACTCTATCCCAAGGTTGATATTCTGGTTGATAATTATATGCAACATAAACAGAATTATCTAGAAAGTCTAGTATTTCTGGACCAGAAAACCCAACCATTGATAAATTTAATTCTTCAAAGACTTGAGCCTGAGCTGGTGATAAATATTTCATTTCAAAATGATTTAAAGCTTCACTCCCATTCGCATATGTGATTTCTTGATTTGTACCCACATTATATATTAGTTCATAATCAATTTCTCGCATATGGTCTAAAAATTTATTCCAATCTTTAGCTTTCATAATAACAAAACCATCAAGATCCATCTCATCAGCCCAATTATCTTCCCAATTAACAATTACTTTATCATCTACCAACATCTACTCACCTCTCTTACAGTTTCCATTCCATCATAGTCTTCTATTTCCCACTTTACATCATCAGGAACTTGAACTACAACTAAATCAGCAAAATCGCCATCAGCTTTTTCACCCATTTCTTCTACTAATTGTATAAGAAGAGTATCATCTCTAGGAATTTCATCAAATGGAATATTTACACCATCTTCATCAATAAAATTGATTGATTTCATAAAACCATCTTCTTCAGTATATGAAATACCAGATCTTTTTAAATATTCTCGTTTTAATTCATTACTTAAACCAAACCCACCATAACAACAATTTTTAACAATTTTCATATTATTCTCCTAATCCTAAGACTTTTTTAGCTTTTTTAATTTCTCTTTCTCTTTTTCTTTTTTCTCGTAAATCATTTTTCAAGCGATCTATAATTTCTCTATCAGTTTCTAAACGATTCACTTCTTTGAAGCAAGAAATTTCAAATCCACCATCATACCCATAAGGTATAATTTCAACTTTAGTTTCATCGGGGATTTGGTCTGAAATCATTTTTAAAAAGTCTTCTTTTGATATCGGATTGAAATCTAGGATCGTTAAATCAAATGTTTTTTCAACTCTTTTTTCCGGAACTAATTCTCTCATAAGATTTATTTCACAATCACTATAATTTTTTCTTATATAATTATCATCAATTCTCATTTTACCATCTCCAACATTTCAGCATAGACCCATAATTCAATAAACTCATCAACTTCTAAATGTACATCACCATCTCCATCAATGTCTAATATTGTAAAGTTTTTAGTCATATCATAACTATCAATACAATAGGTTTCAGCATCCCCACAGACCATACGATTTTGGTCTTCTCTTTGTTTAGTTAATTCGTTTGCAATTTCTGCCCAATTTGTTTTAAATTTTACTGTTTGGTTTACTTCAAAGTTCATTTTAAGCCTTTCAATTTAGTTTTAACTTATAATATATTATAACTAAAAAAGACTTAAATGTTGCTTAAATTATTATCTCATTAAAATATTCACTCAATTCAAATAAATAATCATCAGGAAGAAGATCTAAATAATCAGCTTCAAATTTACATTTCTTTTTATAATTTTCTTCCCACGGGATAAATCTTAAATTTCTCTTATCTGCTATTAATTCAGGTGGAATATTTCTAAGATAACCCTCTTTTACAGATATAATATGATCAAGATGATATGCTCCATCTTTTCCAGCTTTCCCTCTCTTTTGAGAATTTTCCATATCATTGACTTTTTGTTCGTGAGTTAAAATTCTGGTTTTTCTAGAATATTCTTTAAATTCCTCCATATTTTCAGGTCTTATATAAAGCCCTCTTTCAACTAATGTTGAAATTCTCTTTTCATTTATTATTTTTCGTTCATCTGGTGTTTTATTACTAAGAGCTTTTGAAATTTTTTCACAAACAATTCTTTTATCTTTAGATTTCCATCCTTTTTTAGCAGCATTAGAATAAATATTTTTATGTTCTTGTTGTCTTCTTAAAGCAGCACAAGATTTCCCACAAACAGTATTTTTAACATCATCTGAAGTATTTGGGTTCCAAACTATTGAATTTCCACAAACATCGCATTTAGGATATTCGTTTAATTTATTTTTTAAAACATACCATCTATGTGATATAACACTATTTTCTGGAAGCCAATTTGTCGCTTCAATTATTTCATTTAATAATTTCTCTCGACCATCAGCCATTTTTCCAGTTCTATAATGTTTCTGAAAATATCGTGATAATTGAATTGCCTTTGTAATCCCTAATTTTTCTAATTTTTCTATCATTGAAAACTCCTTTCAGTTATTTATAACCAAAAGGTATTTTCCAACTACCAATCTTCTAAGTTTGGATTACAAGTTGCGACTGGTTGTGCTTCTTCACCAGCCATCGGTTTGTTAGTAGGTTTATATGTGTTTCTAGGACGACCTGAACCAGTCTTCGCTTTAACCAACTTTTGGCACTCACAAAAACTATTTTCTAGCATCATTACATTTAAACCCCTATCATATTCAGGTAAATGATCAAAAAGACTTTCAAGATCAGTTTCAAGCCCTCTCTTTTCCCATTCTTCAATAATATTATTTCGCACCCAAAATAAAAGTTCCTCATCAGTTAATCCATCTCTGTCATCAAATAAAAGATTTAAACCCCTATTACATCCAGGTCCAGAAATAGTAAACTCATTTTCGCTAAATTTATATTCAGGAATATAAGTTAAGTCTACAAAAATTTGATAAGCTAAAAATGCACTAAGTCCAGGAACTTCTAAAAGCATATTGAACACATCTTCTTGAGTTTCTGCTGTCAATGCTCTTTCGTGAATTTTTTTATCTCTAGCATATTTCACTAACCACATCATTCTAACTGGCATACAATTTTCTCTTCCTTTAATGAATAAAGTATCTGAGTCTTTTGTCATTTCTCGTGCTTCTTTTAATGAAGTCTTTTTTATAAGTTTTCCATCAGCATCTATAACTTCATATTTTTCTTCTTTTGTTGCAGGAATATCATATCTATCAGAACCCATATCAAGATTTTTCGGGAAGCCCCAAGCTTGTTTTGTACCACCCATAATAAATGCAGATGTAAACCAAACATATTTTGGGTTTTCTTTTGAATATTCATTAACAAATTTTCTCATTTCATCAATTTCATCTTCTCCAAAATCTAAAATAGAAAGGGCTTGAGGAAGTTGAAGAATTTCTAAAGTGCTTGATTTGTTCCAAACTCTAAAAAGAATACTCCAAAGAACTTTTTCTTCAGTTGTTAAACATTCATTTTTACTAATATTCTCAATTAACCAAACCGACTCCCTATCAAGTTCTCTTCTTACATTAGTAAATCTAAATCTTTGAAGAACTTCATCATCAGTCCAAGGTTGTGGTAATTTTAGAATTTCTTTTTTCTTATAAATATTGTGTCTTTCAAAGATATAAAGATTATGAAATTTACAAACCTCATCATTTAAGACAGGGTTCGCATTTTTAATCTTTTCTTCATCAACTCCGCAATATAATTTATCTGCTGGTTTTGTTAGCATTATAATCCTTTCACAATTTGACCCAATTTTAATCTTGAGTTATCAATTTTTACTTCATTTTTACTAAGAGTAAAATCTCTTTTCATACAAATATCTAGAACATTTTCTAATTCACCATCAATGAAGTAAAAATATGAGTCCTTAATTTTTCCTTTAGGGTCTAATAAAAAACCAATTTTTAATTCTAAATTTTCAGCTAAATCAAAAGATGTTTTAACTTCTACTTTTAAAGTAAACTTATCTTTAGATAAATTCTTTTCTTTTATTTTTACTTTACCAACTTGTAAAGGAACTCTTCCAGATATAATACAAAGCTTATTTTTTACTGGAATATTTTTTACTTTCTTCTTTGTATATAGTAAACCTGACTTCTCACTTTTATACCCATTTAATGGAATTTCTACATTAAATTCTTTTTTCATTCTGCTTCCTTTGCCCAATTTGTGTTTAATGGTTCAATATTTAATTTATCATACTTTACTTCAAAATTTGGAGTTTTAAGTTTTTCAATATCAATATCTTTACCTTTATAAGTTAAAGTAATATGTGCAATATACTCATCATAATCATAAGTTAATGGGAAGTCTTGCATAAGTTTCTCGTGCAAAGCTTTAAGTTTAGCACATTCAACCTTTAAAACTACAGCATAAATGTCTTCTTCTTCATTTACAAATTTTTCATAACCAACTGCTGCTCCATAAACTGTGATATTTTCAGGATAAAAATATCTAATTTTTTTAAGAATATCTTCTGATACTTCTTTTTTGGAATATATTACTGTTGTGTGATAATCATCAAAAGGTGTTTCTATACCGATAGATTTCGAAAAATCTTTTATTTTGGCTTTACTTTTTTCGTCAAGTTCTGCTTCTATATAAACACCACCAATAATTTTTTTAGGGGCTTTAACTTCTGCAATTATTTTTTTAATTTCAGGTGTTTCTTCTCTTATCATTTTATTTTCTCCATTAGCTTTTGTAACTCTTCAATGTTGTGAGTAGTAGCTTCTGATGTTAATAATCTTCTCAAGGACTCTGTTTCCGGAGTCCTTTCAAATCTTTCATCAATATTCATCAATCCATTATATGTTACAGCTTTATCAAGTAATGTTTTGAGTTGAATTAAATCCATTATTTTTCCTCAAAGTGGATTTCTCTATTATCCTCTTCACCAGCTTCATTGATTTTTTCATAGTTTCCTTCTTTATAACCACCAGCAATTCTCTTTTGATTAAGTTGGTTTTTAGCAAAGTACCCTTTCCAAACTTCTTCAATATCAAGAGCATCTTTTGTAAATAAACACATTGCAGTAATAAGTAAAATATAACTATATGTTCCTGGACATTGGAAGAACTCATACATAATCTCATATAAATCAGACTCATCAATTCTTCTTAAAATATCACCTTTATCAATTCCATCAAACTCTTCAACTAAGTCATCAATTGATCTATATTTTATCATCAAACTAGCACCAAAATGTACAACATCAATTACTTCAATATATTGATTTTGTCTATCGTTTGGTGTATTTTTCCACCATTTCCAGTCTTCAGGGCTTGACTCTAAAAACTCTGCAATCTCTGTAAAAATAGCACTTTTAAATTTCATTCCTGAAACTGTTTCAGTCCATCTTGACCCACTATACTTAATATTAAGTTCATTTTGAGCAATTAAAATCTCTCTAAATTCGTTCTTTGTCATTCTTTATCCTTTTAAATTTTTTATAGAATTCTTCAGCTGGTCTTACAAATTTAGCTTCTTTTCCTAAATTTTGTGAGTAGTAAATTATGCCATCAACCCAAACTCCATCTATTTGGAGTTTACAAGTATCTAGAATAATATAATTGTTTTGATTTTTGTAGTGTTTATAGACTTGATAATTCATCACGAACCTCTTTAGATGCGATACTCATTATCAAGTCTTGTAAAGTAGGGTAAACGGAGTCCCAACAATTTTGTCTTATACCAACATATTGATAATATTCCCCTGACTTTTTTGTAATAGTTACCTTTGTAATCATTCCATTGACTAAAATATAACCTCTATCTCCGATTTGCATTTTAACATCCTTATTATAGCTAACTTTTACTTAAAATTAGCTTTATTTCGTCACCAATTTATAAGTTTGATAATTTCTATTTTTAACAATATATTGTCCCATAGTATTAATTTCAGATACTAATTTTTCTTTTTCTCTAATATCATTTTCAATATCATTTTGAAGAATATTTCTTTTCTTTTCAAGAAGTTCAATTTCAGCATCTAAATGTTCAATTTCTGTAGCTTTTGTAATTGTTCTATCTTCTAGTTCAATTATAAAACTTGTATTTTCATATTTTATAGCTTCAAATTCTTCAAATAAGCTTTCAACCATTTTCTTTCCAAAGTCATTTTCAAACCCATTAAAATCTAGTACATAAGTTGTTACTAAGTTATTATTTCTAGGATCAAAAATGTAACATTGTCTTTTGTGTCTATGCCAAAACTCAACACCATCTTTATCTCTTAAAATGAATTCCCAACTTGAACATTCATTTTTGAGTAATTCTTTTAACTCATTTTTAGTAAATTTTTCAGTATGTCTTTCGCTAAATCTTTTTAAGAAATGATCACTCAATCTGATTTTTTCCCAATCATAGTTAAATTCTGTTTGTTTTTGAAATGTAAACATTTCTTTTATTTTTTCAATATTCATTTTAATTCCTTTTCAAATTGTTGAACCTTATAATTTTTAACATCTCTTGAAAACTCTTGTGGAAGTGTAATATTATTATCCACACAAGTTTTAATAAGAGTTAATCTCTGACTATGTGATACGAAAAGAGCAAATAAAAATACAAACCCGAAAATAAAGGTCATCACCCAACCCATTCTCTTTGTAGAAAATATAAATCCAGTTTCTTTTCCTAAAGCACATATAAGAGCATAAATTGTTCCTCCAAATGCTATCACCATTAATTCTTCCATTTATTCTCCTTATTGTGTCAATAAAAACTTTTTCAAATCTTGTATAGTAGGGTTTAAAGATACTGTTGCTCCAAATCTTTCTTGCGCAATTCTAGCTTGTTTGATATATTCATCTTGTACTAAGTTTTGTAAAGTGCTTGCTAAAACTAACTTTATTTTTTGCTTGTTTATTTTAAAATCACCTCTTTTAAAGTTTCTTTCAACAGCTTTTAAATATTCACTATTTTCAGCATAAATTGCTTGATTATCTAATTTTTTAATAACATCTTCAATATCATCTATTACTGTGCTATCTAAACCCTCTAAAACTTTTACAGCTTCTCTTAAAACTTTCGCTTCTCTTTTTATTTGATTTGCATTTTTCATATAATACCCTTTAAAAAGCCCTCTAACCTATGTAGAAGGAATTGTTTTTATTTACTCAACTTTAGTTACTAACAAACTTTTTTCCGTCTTAAAAGACGACTTATAGCTTTTTCAATACTTTCAGACCATTCAACTTCTATAATATCACTATTATGTAATTGTTCACCATCACCATTATAAACTGCACCCCATCCACAAGTTGCACCATTTTGTAAATTCATTTCATAGTTTTCCATAAGGTTGAAATACATTTCGACTGATAAAGTAATTGTTTGCATAGTAACTCCTAATTTGTTATATAATATTATAACTAAATTATACTTAGAGTTTGCTTAATTAATCGTTTAAAAGTTCTTTTACTGAAATTGCATATTCAAAATCAATACGAACAGGAATGATCTTACAATTTTCCATACTTGTTCTTATTCTTTCTTTAGCACTTTCGTGTAAATATGGATCTTTTTCATTATCTCTTATAATTCTTTTAAGAGTACTTAAAGCTGATTTAACTGAATTGAATTCTTTTGCACGAGAAGAAAAAGTTAAATTTCTTTCTGCAATACCTTTAGAATAATATCTTTCTCCATTAAAAATAACGAATTTAGTTACTTCATTAACCATTTTTATTCTCCCATAAGCTACACCAAAAACCATCTTCAAAAGTTTGTCTAAACTTTAAACAACCCCAACCACTATGAGTAAAATCTTCAGCACCAGGAATTTCTCTTTCCCATTCACCAAACTGATTACAGCTTTCACAAGATCTATGTTCAAAAGTATCAAAAATCATATCAACAAGAGTTTCTCTATTATCAACTTGATTGCATATTTTCTTAGCTTCGTTTCTATCCAACATATTCACTCCAACAACCACAAGTATCTGTTTTTTCTTTAGGTACTTTATGAAGAGTACAGCCAACAGTCGCTACAGCACAACCAGCACCAATTTCTTTTGCAAAAACTGAATAAAATTTACAAGATCCGCAAGTATTACATTGGATATGATAATCTTTATCAGAGAATTCAATGATGATTTTTCTATTTTCAGTAGGTATATAAACTAAATGAAATGTTGTTCCTAAAGTTCTGTGGAACTCACTTTCTTGATCTCCGTGTTTTACAATAGCAGCAAGAGTTTCGTCTGTTAATTTTTGTGGGAGTTTCAAGCTAATTATATCTTCTGCTAATTTTAAGATAAATTTAGTAGAATACTCCATATCATATTCTAGAACTATTTTTCTCATATCACTTTTTATCATTTAAGTTCCTTTTTAATCTTTATAATATATTATAACTAAATTAAACTTAAAACTTGTTTAAATATGATTTATTTTATTAAAGTTTTTTGTCTTGGAGACATATTTTTATTTTTAGGGGGTTTTGAGCTAGATGCTCAGAGTAAGAGTTTTGGAGTTCAAAAAGAACTCCGGAGGTTATTTTTCGAAAGCTAAAATTTCACTTTCTCCAAAGATGGTATATTCAAATCCATCAATTTCTACAACTGTACCACTTCTTGAGTGTACGAAAATTGTAGTATTTTCAAATTCTTCCATATCTTTACCTACTTTTAAAACTTTATAAGCCTTAGAAGTAGGATTTGCCGATGGTGTAAGAATAATTCCTGTTGTAGTTTTCTTTTCCTGAATTTCTTCAGCAATTAATCTACCTTTAGTTGGTATTGCCTTTAAATCTTTCAATTTTTATCCTTTATTTTTAGTCAGCTTTTAAAACGAATTCATCCATAAGATTATCGTAAGCATTGTCTCTTTTTCGTTTTGAGTCAAAAGTTTCTGTTTCTGAATAACCATTTGATGTTTTAAAAATTATGTCTTTTTCACCATCTTTTATAAAATCAGTTATAAAAAACATATTTCTTTTATGATCATTAACTTCAGCTATTAATACCATTTATATCTCCTTATTCATCGAAAAAAGAATTAAATGCTTCTTCCCAATCCACTTTTTTAAGATCAATATCTTTAGAGTCATATAAATCATCAAAATTAGCAATAACTAATTTTTTAAATTCTTTAACATTTTTTGTCTTTCTTAAATCGTGGTAAATACTTTCAGTATTTTCAACATTCATTAATAATAATTCAGTATCTGACATTCCCTCATTTTTTCCAGTTTTAACACTTTCAATAATTTCTTTTAACATTTTATTTCCTTATATTTGTTTTAATGCATCTTGTACTTGTCTAAGTTTTAAAGCTAAAGAATTATATTCTTCAGTTCCCATTTTCTTTTTGACTTCAAGATCTGCTAATTGAATTTGAAATGATTTTTGTTTTCTTTTAAGAGTCATTTCATCATATTTTAGATAAGGGTTCTTAATACCCTCTATGATTTCTTTTATCATATTCCACCTACACCTTTCATTTTCAATCCTTTATTATACTATAAAAGGGCTTAAACTCTACTTAATCACAAGGAGAGTTTTTTGCAGCACCTTTACCATTATCCCAATTACTTGAAACATCATTGAAAAATTCTTTCATTTTAGCTTCATCAAGTTCAGCTGGACTTCCAACATTATATTTTTTTAACCAACAAGTAAAATACTCTCTATAAGCTTTTTGCAATTCACTTAATTCAGCTTCATTTTTTGGATTTCTAACATTTTCTACGATTTCTTTAATCATTTCATTTTCCTTTTAAAATTTGGTGGAATTTGTTTGGGTGTATTTTTGATGGTTCTAATTTCCACATTTCTTTAAAACCTTGAATTTTACATACATTTGAACACCATTCACTACAAAACCATCTATCTGTTCTATCTTTGAACGGAAGAAAAAATCCTATAATTCCTGGATAATCATATTTAGAATTTTTTGTTAATTCATAAAATTCTTTTACTTGACTTTCATCTAAATCAACCTCTACATATTCCCAACTTTGTGGATTATAATGATGTCTTTTTCTTCTAACACCACCATCCATACCTGATGATGTGTACATAAAACCATCAGAAAGAAGAATTTCACAATGGCTAAAAATACCACCAGTCTTCAATCTAATTCCTTTATCTACAATATCACCTTTACCTTTATAAAATATGATTTGAGCCATATTTGTCTCCTTTCAAAAGAGTTCTATTTGAACTCTTTCTCATATTCCTTGTATAATTTCCAAATACATTTTGGTGTATTATCTTTAAAATATTTTTCGTCTTCAATATTTTCGATAACTTTTGTTGCTGAAATACCACTATCATCTCTTGATAATTCGATTACGTGTATATCTCTTTTTGATTTCTCAAAATAGCTTGTATATTCTTGTACTCTATCTGTTCCAGCAAAAACACCAAAAATTTCACTTGAAGTTTTAGCTATAAGAGTTGATAAATTTCCAGTCTGACTTTCTTGAATTTCAATTTTTCCAGCTTTAATAAGATCTTTAAAACAACCCTCAATCGCTTCTCTTTTAAGCTTTTTTAGTTCTTTTGAAGTACCTTTACTATTTACAATATTTATTACAACACCATCAAACTTTTTAAGTGCTTTTTCAATTAACTCTTTATGCTTTTTAGTAAAAATTCTAAACTTTCCAGGTATTAAACAAAATTTATCAGCTAATGCTCTAATGATTATCATCTTTGCTGATAACATAATATCATCTTTTATAGTTGCCCAATTTTTCTTTGGATGTTTTACTTCACCCTCTGGTAATTTTTTAATTGCTTGTGATACTTTATTTAAAGGTTTTCTTAAATCTAATCTATGTTCAGTATTAAGAATGTTTAAATCATTTACAAGTTTTTCAGCAGTCGTTTTAACCTTTGTCCAATAGTATGCTTCTTCAATTTCACTATCTGCTCTGAATTGAGCTTTTATTTTTGCTCTTTCTTCTTTTGATAATTGATATTCTTGTTGAAATTTTAAAGGATCTTTACTATAACCATAAACAACATATCCCTCTGGACTTCCACCAAAAACAGAATTTGTTTCTAAGAATATATTTGTAAGAACCTTATAATAAAGTTCTGGATCATTTTCAGAATTTCTCAATTCATTTTCATTAGCTACAATTTTATCTTCAAGTTCTTTATATTTTATTCCCTTTTTTAATTCACTAAATGGGTATAATTTCCCTTGAAAAACTAATGGAGGAGTATGTACTCCTAATAATTGTCCTAAAGTCTCTCTTTCTTTTTCATCAAATTCAAAATTTCCATTTGAACATTTCATCAGACCATTTTTAATTTCGCATTTAGACTCACTATAAGCTAATAATATTAAATTATATAAATCATTATATTGACTCATTAAAGTTGGTTTATTTATTAAATATTCACAAAAGAATTGATAACCTTTAGAAAGATTATCAACATTTATTTGTTTTAGAGTATCAAAAATAAACTTAAATTGAGAAGACCCTACTGATTTTTTCGACTCTTCATCATCATTATGTTCAAATTCAGAAGAAGAAAGAACATTTCCTTTATATCCAACAATCCAGTTTTCATCAAGACTCTGTCCTACTTTTGCTTCTGGTTTAAGATATAAAGTTACTTTTACCCCATCAGTTTTTTCATAAATTTTTAAATCAGTCTCAAGTAGTTTTAGAAAGTCCTCTTTCTTTTTAACTACTTTTTTAACTTGTTTAATTGATATATCAATTACATCAGCCATTTCTATCCTTTTATCGCTAATTGTGGTGATGTTGTTCCACCATTATATAAAAAACCAACTAAATTAAATTTAGGTTCGTTACCATTTTGAAATGAGCCATATACATATTTACCCTTAACTTCGTTAAGAAATATAAGATATTCCCATCCCTCTTTTTCTTTATATGCTTCAAAGATTTGTTTTCCAATTTCTTTGATAAAAGTTTCAAATTTAGCTTGCATAACTGATGATTTTTCATCAAAAGTTAGAATAGTATCAAAAGTTTTTTTAATATCATCAGCTATTGGATAATCATCTCTTATTCTTTCTTTAAACATTAAAGTTAAAAGTTCATACATTTCTTTTGGGTTTTTATCATAATGTTTGAAAAAGTTTTTCTTTCCTAAATCTTTAATTGATAAATTAAGCCCTAAATCTTTTATCTTAGCAGTTAAAACTTTATTATTTATCTTAACAACATCAAATAATTCACCACCAAGATTTGATATAACACCATTTCCTGATTTTATCTCCGCACCTAAAAGAGATCCAGATTTTTCAATAGCAATATCACCTCCTAGACTAGCACCAAGAGAACCATTACCAAGAGTTGCTAAAAGAATTTCTCCTCTTCCAACACCTGTTCGTCCTTCTCCTTTTTTACTTGTCTTAGTTTCAAAAAGTTCAGCAATAAGTAATGGAATATAATCTTTAATAGTGTCTGATATTTTAGTTTCATCAATTAATGGTTCTAAATCATTTAATTTTATAGATGAAGGAGTTCCAAAAATCATACTTTCTTTTAATATACTTTCTTGCGATATTTTTCTTAAGAATTTTACTTTATCTACAATAGGGGCTTTCATTCTATCTATACTTGCTTTAAGGGATTTTTCAAGAGCAGAATTTCCCTTATCAACTCTATCAACTATCTTTGTAATAACTTTTAAAATTACATCACTTTTAAGAGCAGCAAGAACAACATTTATAACTTCAGGATCTGTTATACCCTTTTCTTTTAAAAAATTAGTTATATCTGTTGCTAAACTTGCTTCATTCAAAGAAGTGCTGAAATTTTCAATAATTTCAGCATCTTTTTTAACAAGGCTTGTTACATATGCTTCTAATATCATATAAACTCCTACTTTTTTAATCTTGCTTTTGCAAGTGCTTGAACAATCATAGACTCCCCATTAGCATAAAGTTTATAATATTGCTCAATAGTTTTTTCCCAATCTTTAGCTATCTTTTTACTATCTTGTGGGAAGTGGTCTTTTAGATAAGATACTGCCGCATTTTTCAATTCAAAATCAAGTTCTGCTGAGTCTCTTTCTAATTCTTGACCAACATTTTTATCACCAGCTTTATTTACTTCCCAAAGAAGTTGATAAAATCTATCTATAATTATAGCTATTTGTTGATGTGATAAATATTTTTTCATAAGTTCTGTTAAACCTACAAAACTCCACATTTCTTTTAATTCACTTTTTGTTGGTTTTCTATTAAAAAACATTTCAAAAATTGTTTCAAGTTCTTTTTTATATGTACTATCTGCAGTTGGAATTTCTCTAAAAACAAGATTTCCTTTTTCATCAGTAATAGGAGACCCATCAAAAGCTAATAAAGGTTCGTATGCAAGTCTCACACCCTTAGATACTGAAAATTTTACTAGAGTATCGCCTTGTTTTTTCTTGATTTTCTTTTGCCAATTATCTGTAGTTGCTTTTGAAGTAACTTGAATTATATCAGATTTTAAAGAAACACCATAAGAAATTGATCTTAAAAGATATTTATGGAATACTGCTTTAACTCCAGCTTGTAAATCTTTTAATGTTGATGAATGTCCAAATTTTGAAAATTCAGTAGGGTTAAAAGTCTCTTCTCCTTCAAAAGGAAGCAATTCAAAATCCACTTGTACAAAATATCTATCATCTTTTAAGTCATCAGGAGTATATTCAAAAACTGCATTTATTTGATCATTAACCATTTTTAATGTGTTTTTATTATCACCGATAAAAACTAATTCATCTGATATTTTAGCTTCATTCGAACCTTTAAGTTCTTTTAAGAATTGCCATAAATCATCTTTTAATTCTTCAGGTACAATTAAATCAATATCACCCATAGATGGTTTTAATTCAAGAACTGCTTCATCAGGAACACTTTGATCCATCATATAAGATGTAGAACCATTGAATAATTGAGCATCAAGAACTCCACCCTTAAAGAATGTTTCTTCATCCCAAATCCACTTTTTTGTTTTCTTATAAAAAAGTCTATTAAGCTTTCTCATACCTTTAGAAAAATCGTTTATAAATTTATCTCTTCCAATATCTTTAATAGGTATTTTTTGAGCTGAATATACTTCTCCGTCTGTACCAGTTACTGATACATTTCCACCCTCTGTAATATACATTTAATTTCCTTTATTTAATAGTTTTACACAAAACTTTAATTCTTTCTTTTCATCACCCATTTTATAAGTAAAAACTCCAGATGTTAAAGTTTGTTCATATTTAAAACTATTTATATCTTTATTTAGTAAAGTTCTTCCTGACATATAACAATCAAAAATGTTCAAAGCTAACTTGGAAGCATCCATTGAAACAATACTTTCAAAATCTTCAATTTCTTTACTAAAGCTGATTGAGTAGATAGCAAAACTATCTTTATAAGTTATCATTATAATATGTTCTATTTCTTGTACATCACAATATCCACCTATTGAAATACATCTGAATTCTCTTTCGAATAATTCCATAAGCCCTTTATGAATTCGTTGAGAGGTAAAATGTGTAGATTTATTTTCAAACTCTTTATCTAAAATATATTTAGTTAATGTTCTAAAGTCATCTTCTTCTAAAGTAAATTTCAATCCATCAATTACATTATCTTCAATCTTAGCATTTTTTATAATACCGACTAAAGTTTCATTATACCAATTCGGACAATATTCATCCTCATCAACAATATCTAATAATGCATCAATTTCGTCCTGTGACAAAAACTCAGCCATTCTTTCTCCTTAAAGCATCCATTCATTATGTATCATTTGATGATGAGCATCTCTTGATTTTTCATTTTCATCCTGGATTAATTTGTCTCTTTTAGCTTTTTCTTTTTTGTGTTTATCAATAATCGAATGAGTACCATTCGCACATATCATAGTAAAAAAGCTAAAAGCACCTCTATATTCAACTTCTTCAACTAAATATTTTTGTTTATCTTTTTGTTTCCAATTCTTTTGAACTTTAGTTGGATCAAATTTATACCAATTTTTTATAAATAGGTAACTTGACTGAGATCTATAATCTTGTTTTCTATCATCAGTATATCTATAATATTTCCAACTTGAAATAAAATGTTCAAATACAGTTAAAAATGAAGCAGCAAGATCCTCACTTGGACGAGTTCTTTCACCATTTTTAAACTCTTCTGCTTCTTTGATTAATTGTTTCGTAAGGACATAATCGTCCATATAATCAACTTTTTCTTTTTCCGTCATATTATACCTTTAAATTTTTGTTTTATTATACTATAATTTTGCTTAAATGGAGCTTAAACTGTTACGGGATATGCTTAAACTTTTAAATTAATTATTAAAATTAATTTGCTTTTAAGTATTTTTATAGTATAATATGTTGTTAATAGTATTCGGGAGTAAGCCCAAATTCTTTAGACCATTTTTCAAGGTCTTTTGTAAGTTTACCTGAAGCTGGATATTTTAGATCCTTGCCTTTCCGTTGTTTATAAAGTTTATTTAACTTATTAAACCAACTCTTTTTAACTTTCTCAGGTTTCCACTCTGTAGGGTGTATTAACTCTTCTTCAAATCCTGATATAAAACTATACTTTTCAATATAGTCTGCAAGATCTCTTAAAAGATCTGGTAAAAATGTAACCTCTTTAATATTTTTTGAAGATCTAAGATATTGATTTTCTATTTTTCCAATTAAGACATTACAATCTCTACAAATTAAATCTCTACAAAGCTTATTTGTCTCAGGATATAAAGATTTATGACTTCCGTGGATATGATCTAAAGACATTTCTTTCATTTCTGCCTTTCGTTTACAAATCGGACAAGTACCAGTAAATCGTTGTTCTCTAAGAGTTGAGAGTTCTTTTTGTGTGAGTTTAATTCTTTCCATATTTAATTCCTTTTATACTACTATTTAATGGTAGAAAAATGAGCATCTGCAAGACATAAAAAATTTTATTAATTTAATATATAACTATAATATAAAAATAAAAAGTATATAACTCGGTTTTACTAAAAATAAAATATGTCTCCAAGACATAAAAAATTTTATTAATTTAATATATAACTATAATATAAAAATAAAACTTAAAAAGCAGTTTCCTACTTTTTAAGTTTTTTCATTTGTTGTTTATTTGGGAATGTTATTTTACTAACAGAAGTTAAGTATCTTTCATCTAGATACTTTGAAGGAGATTGAGTTCTTAAGAATTGTAGAACTTTATAAAAGTGTTTTGTAAGTTCCGTTCTTAAATTTGGATTGTTTTTATTTGGTTTTTTAGTTAAAGCTGAACCCAACCAATCCGTATATTTAGGATGGTCTTTAATAACAGCATTTTTCTTATTTAAAGCATAAGCAAAAAAGAATAAGAATGATGGGTCAGAACTGAATAATTCAACTGGAACATCCATCAATTTTTCAAGCTTTTTCATACCCTGAATATATGGGAATTTTACAGCTAATGTATATTTTTCTCTCTTTGTTTTCTTTTTACCCTTTAATTTATGGGGAGCAGAAACAATTTCAAAATATAAAGTTACAAATAAGTAAATCTTATCATTCTTTCCTTGATGATAAACATATTCAAACCCTTTATAAGAAAATCCTCCAATCATTTTTACTCTCTCACTTATACCTTTTTTAAACATAGTATCTTGAGAGTGTGCGATAAGAGTGTAAGAATTTAATTGAGAAAGATCTTTTATATTATAATTCTTTTTCATCAGCCATCCTATTTATCATTTCAATAATTTTTTCAGCTTGTCTATCATCAATAAACTGTAGCTTTCCATTTCTTCTAACTGCACCAATTATATCATCATTTAAATCCCAAACTAGAATTCTGTAAGATGTTTTTGGTAAACCACAATCAGCTAAAACTTTACTTAAAACTTTATCATTAAGTTTATCCCATTTTACATTTTTTCTAGCTTTTTGCATAATTTATCCGTTTATTTGTTGGATTGTTTTTCTTAATTGTTTTGCTTGTTCATACTTTCCTTCTGACTCAAGCATCTTAATTTTTTCTAAAGTTGATTGTACATTTCCTGACATTTTTACTTCCTTTGTTCTAACTTTTTCTTCAAATACTCTTTGAGGTCTGTGGTCAAACCCAAAACCATTTTGGTCTAATTTTGCACCGAACATATTATTTCCTTTAAGTTTTAATTAAGAGTTAATTAAACATTAACTCTTTTATCAACCCATCCTCTTATGAATGTTTTGAATTTTGTTCCACCAGTTTTTGAATGGTGTTTAATATTATCAATTAAGAATTCATCACCCTCTGCAAGAGCAATATAATACATTCCTTGATAAATATTCATCATCTTGTAAAGCGATTTATAAAATTTATAATTATTAACTTTACCAGCAGTTATCGGTCCAAGAACCCCATCTTCAGAGATAATATCATTTTTATTTAATATATTATAAGATCTTTGTAAAACTTTTACTGCTAAATGGAGTCCAGCATTAATACCAAATTCAAATAACTCAGCTGAAATTTTACCATTTTTTATAAGGTTAAATCTCGGTTTAATCCAATATTCACTGTAATAAATTTCAATAGCTTCATCCTTAGATAAATCTTTCATATCACCTTTAAATCCATTTCTTCTTGCAGTTGCTTCAGTAATACCCCAATTTGTTGCCTTTCCAGGGTCGTCTTCATTATTTGAATAACCACCCTCTATTCCTAAAGCTTCATTGAGAGCAAATAAGAATTTTGTATCTTTAATTAGCATATATTTCTCCTAATGGGTCAAATCCCATATTCATTGGTTTTAAATTATGATCACATTTCGAACAATTCCAGCATTGGAATTTACAATTTTCAATATCTTTAAGATATTTATCAAAATCTTTCAAGTTTTCTCTAAAATATTCAACTTTTTCAGGATC
>Ga0256828_1000040_pt1 | contig 86946 bp, 93 predicted proteins | sample CV88metaG_FD_185993 | JGI IMG/M metagenome (GOLD analysis project Ga0256828, IMG submission 185993) | Hydrothermal vent microbial communities from East Pacific Rise, Pacific Ocean - CV88 | ecosystem: Environmental > Aquatic > Marine > Hydrothermal vents | place: Pacific Ocean: East Pacific Rise...
ATAATGTGAGCAACCCTATCAAATGGGTAGATGATTTCGCAAAATTCAACGATCAAAAAACAAACTTCTTTGAAGGTAATGTAGTAAATTACTCAAAAGGCAGCCTCTCTTTTGATGATGATTTCTAATAAAGGCCAGAGTTATACTCTGTGCTCTTTACTCTTTGAGACAACACCCGATTATGAACAAAATCTCCAAACACTTTTAGAACTTGTTCGTGAGTGTGATGAAAACTCTCTTATTGTCGCACCTGAAGTCTGTTTGACAAGTTATGACTATGAAAATATGGAGGCGATGTTAGCGTTTGCACCTTTGGCTACAGAGGCACTCAAAAAAGCATCACAGAAGAAGATTGTTATACTAACAATGTTAGAGAGACGTGATGGAAAGATCTTTAATTTTGCCAAAGTATTTCATAACGGCGAAGTAGTCTATGAGCGTGCAAAAGCGAAACTTTTCCGCTTTGGTGATGAGCATAAGTATATGCAGGAGGGGAGTGTTGAAGATTTTAAAATTATAGAGCTTGATGGTATAAAGATAGCAGTTTTTATCTGTTTTGAGCTCCGTTTTAAAGAGCTGTGGTGTAAGAGTGAGGGTGCAGATGTTATAGCGGTACCTTCGTGGTGGGGAGTATTGCGTCGTGAGCACTTTAAAATCTTTACACAGGCTTTGGCTCTGACAAATCAATGCTATGTGGTAGCGAGTGACTCAAAAAATGAAGATTGTACAGCCCAAAGCGGAATTATAAATCCGCAGGGCGAAGCCCAAAGAAATGGGAATAAGCCTTGCTTGGCTCTCCCATACAACAAAAAAGAGATAAGCCTGATGAGGCGATATATGGATATAGGTATTGGATAGAATAAAAGCAACAAAAACAGCAAAACTGGCAGAAGAGTGCGACAAATCTTTCGGAGGACTCTCCCCTGAAGTCAAAGAGGCAATAGCAAAAACAGACAGAGAAGCGTTTGTTCCGATGGGTTTTCGCCATCAGGCATATAAGCTTGATGCACTTCCAATAGGTGCAGATCAGTACATCAGCTCTCCGCTGACAGTTGCGAAGATGACGGAGTACCTTTTTCCTCGTGGAGCAGACAGAGTGTTGGAGATAGGGTGCGGCAGCGGTTATCAGGCAGCTGTGCTTTCACACCTCTTTCGTGGTGTTTTTACCATTGAACGTATAGAGTCACTCATCTTGGAGGCTAAAAAACGCTTTCGTATGCTGGGAATAAATAATGTTCATACCCGCACAGATGATGGGCAAAAAGGGTGGATACAGTATGCCCCTTATGACAGAATTCTCTTCTCTGCTACGGCAAAATCAATTCCACCAAAACTCTTTGAGCAGCTTGCTGAGGGCGGGATACTGGTGGCACCTATTGAGAAAGATGGCAAGCAGGTAATTACCCGTTTTATAAAAGAGGGAGAGAGCATTCTTGAAGAGGAGCTGGAGGATTGTGATTTTGTTCCGGTTTTAGACGGTGTGGTAAAATAAAGCTCTTTTATAGTAAAATAAAACAATACAAATGAGTGAGGGGTAGCGTATGGAAGAGATGTATGGCATAAAATACAGCAGACCGCAGGTTGTTTTACTGCAAGATACGGGTATAGGTGTTGCAGAGACCGCTGCACGTACCTGCTATGACAGTTTTTCAAACAGTGAAAATAGTGTTGTTGCAGATATTGAGAAAAAACTTCCAGATGCCTCTATGTGCGACAAACTTAATGAGATTGAGGACTCCGAACTTTTAGAGGATTTGGCCTGGACCTATTTTCACCACTCCATACTTGAACACGCAAACCTCTCCTATCTTATTCGAGGAACCTCACGCGGAGTACTTCAAGAACACGCAAGACACCGTATTCAGGCTATATCTGTACGCTCAACACGCTATACAATGAGTGGAATTATAAATGCCTTTGTTGCAGCAAAAAACGGAGGAGACAGAGAGTTTTTTATAGATATTGTAGAGTCTTATGATATGCTTGTTACGGCAGACAAAGAGTATAATCGCTTAGAGATAGGTGCTATGTATGATAAGCTTGATTTTCAGTTTCACAAGTTGGAAGATTTCTATGCTGTTGCGGTTGCCAAAAGTTCTCTGCCGCTTTTAGACTCTTTGGGCGGAAAGCCAAAAGAGCTCTATGAAGCTCTGCAAAAAGGGAAGAAAAAGCGTAATGTCGGTGATGCTTTCAAGCATATTATAACAGACAATGTCAAAGTAGATATGGTTGTCACTTTTAATTTAAGAAGTTTGAAAAACTATTTTACTCTGCGTGAGAGCGGTGCGGCATATTTTCAGATACGATGGCTTGCGCAGGAGATGATGAAGGTTACTCCAAAAAAATATCTTGATCTCATCATTAAAACAAAACAGGATAAAAAATGATAAAATTTTTAACAGCATTGAGTCTGCTTTTTGCCCTAAATGCCTGCTCGCAGATAGAGGTGAATGCAACTATATGTCAGGAATTAAGAGATGACCCTGCACACCCTCATATACCGAAAGAGTGTAAGGCATACAGTCAGGAAGAGGCAAAAAAGGCCTTTGATAAAGTGAGTGACGAGAAGAAAGTCTCAGATCAAGATCTAGAATTTAATAGAAAATAAATTAAACAACAAGGAGAAAAAATGGCTAGAAGTGAAGTATGTGAATTATGTGGAAGCAGTGAAGAGGTAACATTAATGGAGTTACCGGTAAGTGACGGAAGTGAAGAGCAGAGTATCTATGTTTGTGCAAACTGTAAAGCACAAATTGAGAGCGGTGAGCTTGATGAGACACACTTTAACTGTCTCAATGATGCAATGTGGTCGGAAGTGCCTGCTGTAAAAGTTATGGCATATATTTTATGGAACAAACTCGGACGCAGTGATATGCTTGATATGATGTACCTGGAAGAGGATGAATTAAAGTTAGCTGAACAGGCGATTAATGCAGAAGCAAATAAAGTTATATTCCGTGATGCTAATGGTGTAGAGTTACATGCTGGAGACTCTATTGTAATTTTAAAAGATTTAGATGTAAAAGGTGCAGGTTTTACTGCAAAAAGAGGGACAACCGTAACAAAAATTGCACTGCCTAATGATATGGATGATCATGTTGAAGGTCGCGTTAATGGAACAAAAATCTATTTAAAAACAGAGTTTATTAAAAAAGCATAATGCAGCCAAACGAGAGATTTTACAAGATAGACAGGGATTTTCGTAATCCTTATGCCCGTGATAGAGATAGAATTATTCACTCTGGCAGTTTTAGAAAGCTTGAGTATAAGACACAGGTCTTTTTAAATCATGAGGGTGACTATTTTCGTACGCGTTTGACACACTCTATTGAGGTCTCTCAAATCGCCCGCTCCATTACAAATCAGCTTGGGCTCAATGAGTCTTTATCTGAGGCGATTGCCCTAGCACACGATTTGGGACATACTCCCTTTGGTCACGTTGGCGGTGATACGCTAGATGAGTCATTGAAGGCTGATGGCTTTGTCAATGGCTTTGAGCATAATTTTCAAAGTTTTCGTGTTGTAACAAAGTTAGAGAAACGCTACAAAGATTTTGACGGGCTTAATCTTACCTATGCAACGCTGGAGGGAATACTCAAGCACTCTTATCCATATAAAAAGCCTTTTTTACCGCAAAGTATAGATGCTGCATTTAATCTTGAAAAACATCCTTCCTATGAGGCTATGATAGTTGATCGTGCCGATGAGATAGCCTATATGAGCCATGATATTGATGATGGAGTCAATTCGGGTGTTATCAGTTTTGAAGATTTGCGTGAGAGTGAGTTGGCAGTTGAAATACTTGAAAAAGTAGCTGCAGAAGGTGTAAATGATGAAAATGATGAGATGTTTCGTTACCGATTTAGCTCTCATCTGATTAACCATCTTGTCTATTCTCTGTTGGAGTACTCTCAAGGGCGTATCTTAAATCAGGAGGAGATGCCTATAGGTTTTGAAAAATCTCTGGAGACAAAGATTAAAAAACTTAAAAAACTGCTCTTTAACAAGATGTATCAACATAAGAAGATAGTACGACGCATGTATGCCGGACAGCAGGCTGTCAAAGGGCTTTATAAGGGGTTAATGGAAGAGGAGAAGATGTTGCCGGCATTTTATTACAAACAGTTGGACATTCGCCCGAAACATCGTGTAGTTGCCGATTATATTGCTAGTATGAGCGATAGATATGCACTCAATTTTTATAATGAGATGTATGGAAAACTCTAAAAGAGAAAAACTCTTTTAGATACGAGATATGTTGGCAATAAGTCCTTCAGTGGAGTTCTCAATTAGCTCTACTTTCTCTTGAATATTAGTGATAGATTTTTTTGTTGTTTGCATCTTCTCTAGTTGTGAAGCAGTTAAATTTTTTGAGTCTGATGTCTCATCCTTAATGATTTGGGAGTTTTCAGTATCGGAGATACTTTTTTCATAGGTCTCCTCTACCTCCTTGCTGGCTTCACTCAGGCTTGATTGGAGCTCTTTTGAAATTTCAACAAGTTCAAGTGCCATTTTTGCATTCTCTTCAACACTGCTACTTGCATCAGAGATACTCTGTACAATAACATTGACGCTGGCATTGATCTCTGTAAGAGATTTTTGTGTGCTTTCTGCAAGTTTTCTAACTTCATCTGCAACAACGGCAAATCCACGTCCATGCTCTCCTGCACGTGCAGCTTCAATGGCAGCATTGAGGGCGAGGAGGTTTGTTTTGTCAGAGATATCGGAGATAATGTTTAAAATACCTTTGATATCTTCTGCGTTGGCTGTGAGTGATTGTAAGTTTTCACTGACAGAAAGTTCTCCATCGTGTGTCTGAATAACTTGAGATTCAAGGCTTGACATCTGTGAAACAGAGTTTTCAATTTTCTCTGAGACACATTTGAGGCTCTCAAGAACCTCTTGTGAGAATTCAAGATTTTTATCAGATTCATCATCAATGACAGTTAGTTTTTGGAGTACATTTGTACTGAGCTCTTGAGAGTTGTCAAAATCATTTTCAAGTCTTTTAAGGGCATCTTTAAGCTCAATGAGCTCTCTGTCAAGTGTTGATGAAGAGGTTGAGAGATTCTTTGCTTCAGCTACTTTTGCGGTAAATTTATTAACTAAATCAACCATCTCTTTATACTCTTTTGAGAAGTTGAGTTTTAGATTTATTGTATCACCTGCTTTGAAGTTTGCAAGACTTGCAATGATTTTTTTTGCGACATCTACCCCGTTTATCTTCTCATCAAGATCGTGTATTAAAATAACAAGAGCAATAATAACTTGGATAATCTGAGAGATAATATTGTCAGTAAAGAGCGCGGCATTTAAAAGTAAAAGTGCAATTCCAATCCAATGGACAAGACGCATTCGTAGAAAAAGAGAACTCATAATTGTACCCCTAATGTGACATTTGTAAGTATTATAGCATTAAGTTTTTATGATTTATGTAAAAGTGTAGAATTTGACGAAGATTTTATGAAAAAAGAAGACAAAGCCCGAAGGCTTTTGTCTTACAGGCGTGATTCGTAACGTCTCATCATATAAAGACGTTTAAGCATTTTCTTACGAGATGCAATTTTGAATTTTTTACGTTTTTCAGTTTCAGTTTCGTGGAAACGACGAGCACGAGCTTCAGTAACGATTAAGTTACGATCAACTTGCTTCTTGAAACGTCTATACGCTGCATCAAAATTATCATCTGGGCGTAGTACAATACCTGGCATATCACATCACCCACTTTCTGTTTAAATTTGAAATGGAAGTATAGCTAAATATCTTTTTTATTGCAATCTTTTTTATCTCCAAAGATACATTTACGGTTTTTGATAAGTTTAAAAAAGAAAAAGGAGAGTAAAAGCAGTGCAAATCCAAAACTCATATAGGCTTGTGTAAGAAGTTCGTGCGAGTAGAAATTATAACCTGCAAACAGCACAGCAAGAGCAATAATAAGACACATCTTTTATCCTTTTATGAGAGTTTGAACTCTTCAAGAGGTTTTTGGATGAAATAGCCTTGTTGTCCATTTATCTGCAGCTCTTTTACTTTGCGTGAGATCTCTTTAGAATGGACAAATTCAGCAATGGTTCTGCATCCTATCTCTTTTGCAAACTCATTTATGTGTTTTGCAATTATATAGGATTTTTTGTCTTTGTCTATATTTTTGATGATTGAGCCGTCAATTTTGATAAAATCGGGTTCAAGCTGTGCAAGGTAGATAAAGTTACTGTAACCGCTTCCAAAATCATCAATAGCAATTTGAACACCATATGAACGCATTTTTTGTATAAAATGGCGAACTGTTGTGATGTTTTGCATCGCTTCAGTCTCAAGGAGTTCAATAATGACGCGCCCGTGCATATTGTACTTTTCAATCATATTGACAAGATATCTGACCGTTGATTTGTTTGTTATATCTTCAAAAGAGAAGTTTATGGAGAAGTTCTCGTCTCTGTGAGAGAATGTATCAAAAGATTTTTTAATCATTATCTTTGTTATTTGTGCATAATAGGGTGTGTTGTATATTGTCTCGAGGAAGCGTGCGGGAGGAATGAGTTTAAGAGGCTCTTCTCTATCTTGAATTCGCACAAGAGATTCATAAGAGTTTGTATGCTCTTTTTGTATCTTTTGAAATACAGGAATAACTCTATTGTCTAAAATAGCATCTTTTACCATCTCAAGTGTTTCAAGTTCCTGCTTTATCTTCTCTTCTATATGCAGAGTACTGTCATAAGTAATATAATCTTTATGTTTTTTCTTTGCATAGTTAAGTGCAATATCAGCACGTGTTTTGCAAAGAAGTTTATCATCTGCTGTAATATCTATTTTTGCAATTCTTATTTTGATAAGAATAGAGATATGCTGTTCTTCTGTTTTAATATCTATTGCATTATTGTTAAAATGTTTGAAGATATTTTTTGCCATTCTGTGACAATGATAAGTATCTTCATTAATATTTAGAATCATAAACTGATCAGAACCTATGCGGTAGATATTGCAGTTATATATTTTGTTGATATCTAATAAAATTCTTGCAAACTGATGTAAGATAGTATCTCCAATACCTTCTCCGTAGAGATCATTAACAAGTGAAAATTGTTTAATATCTATGAGTAGTGCTGATGAAGGAGAGAGCTCCTGAAGATCTCTGTCAAAAGCATATTTGTTACCTAATGAGGTAAGCTGATCGTGGTAGGCAAGAAATTGGTTTTTTAGTGCAATAGAGTCATGTCTGAAAAGAAGATAGATAAGAAAGATAACGGAACTCAGAAAGAGTATGGCACTAAAGATTATTGCATCTTTTTCAAGTGTGTATTCTCTCTCTCTTTTATGAAGCAGTCTGATAAGCATATTTGTATTTGTATCGTAAATTTTATCGATAATATTGAGAATATTGTTCTCTTGTTGTATGATCATTTGGTCTGGATTTTTATAGGTATGATGTTTTTTTACAAGAAGAAGAAATTTATTTATTGTATTGTTGAGTTGGAAAATGTTTTTTGACAATATACTTGTTTTTTTAGGATTATACTCTCTTATATAGTGTAGAGAAGTGAAAAGTTTATATTTTGAATCTATGAGTTTTCCAATATCTCTCATTAAAATATCATTGTTCTGTCTTTGTGCCGTATAAGTATAATAAAAAGCTTTTGTCTCAGCAAGACTTTCTAAAAATTGTGGAATTGTATTTACAAGAGAATCCATTAAATAGTATGTATTCAATTTTGGATCAAGAATAAGATTGGAATCATTTGCTATGGATGTAATAAGTCTTAGTTCATCATTAACAACCGTATCAAGCATTTTTGTTATATTTAGAGTACTGTGAGATTTTAAAAGAGAGGTAATGGTAGCTAATTGTCTCTCTATATTTTTGAGATGTAGAGCACTCTCTTTGAAACTTTTTGATTCCATAAGATAGGAGAGTTGCATAAAATTTTGTTTGACAAGTTTGTAGTAATAACTTTTTTTAAGAGCATCGCTTCGATTCAAATAGGTGAAATTACGTAGTTTTTGCGTTTGCATAAGCAATGCTTTTGCATAGCGGAGAGATTTTGTTCCCTCTATCTCTTTGGAGATAAAAGAGATGTGCTCATTGTAATGGAGTACGACTTTGTAAGAAACCGTTGTAATAAAGAGTATAGAGAATATACTGATCACGAGATGCTTTACAATGGGTTTCACTATATTCTCCATAAATAAAATTGATTTATTGTAGCAAAATATGTAGTCATTTGAGGACAAAAGAGAAGAAAATATTAAATTTATTTTCTTCTCTGTGAGATTTTATTATTCTTAATATTAGATGCAACAGCTAATATAAAAATCTGCTAACACTTCACTAACACTTTTATGTGACAATACCAACATCAAAACAGAAGGAAAGAAAAATGAAATTAAGTAAAATCGCATTAAGCCTATTAATGGCAGGGTCAATGAGTTTAGCAATGGCAGCAGATGCAACAGCAACAGCTGATACAACCGGAGCATCAGTAAGTGTTGATACACAAATAGCAGAGATTCAAGCAGCTCCTGCACAAAAGCGTGTCAAATTAATGAATCAGTTTAAAATGAGATTGGCAAATATGAATGAAGCAGAGCGTAGTGAAGCTATTGCGCAGATGCAAGCAGCAATGCAGGCAAAAGAGAATACTGCTATTACTGTAAATGATACAGTAGCACAAGAGAGAACGCAGACACATACAAGAACACAGACGCGTGCTCAAAATATGCAAATGCAAGCATCTCAAGAGTCGGTACAGATGCAAAATATGAATCAAGAGAGAACAGGTAGTCAATTTATGAATATGCCGGGTAATGGTCCTGCAGCAACTGCAACACCTTCTGCGAATGCTGGTAGTGGCTCTCATAATGTTAATTTTTCTATGCCAAGAGGGCATTAATTTAATAAAGGGTGTTACAATAATGAGTCTTTTAAAAGGCTCATTATAAAATTATTTAAAGGATATAGATGAATAAATTGTTAGTGTTTCTTCTAGCAAGTTTTTTTACCACAGCATTAATGGCGTATAGTGACAGTGATTTGGATGGTGTAGCCGACAAGGTAGATAAATGTCCAAATACACCCTTAACAGATTTGGTCGATATTAATGGATGTACCATTAAGACTCTTTCTCAAAAAAATAGATTCAAAGGTGATTTAGATGTAATTGTAGGTCTTAATTATGTAGGATCCAATTATACTTCAACGCTTTCAACTGCAAACTACTCAACATCTTTACAGGTAGATTACTATTATAAAAATTTCTCATTTCAGGCATCGACTTCTTATTTTATAACAGACTCAGACAGTGGATATAATGATCATGGTCTTAATGACTCTTTTGTAGGTGCTGCCTATAGCTTTACTCCGAGAAAAAATTTAACACTTCGTGTTGGTTTAGGCGCACTGCTTCCTACTTATGACAGCTCTTTAAATAACAATAATACAGATTATGTTGCCTCTTTGAATGCAAGTTATATGTTTAAAAAATTTAATATTTTTGCCGGATATATCTATACAAAAGTCAATGATGATGATGTAAGTGTTGTTCTTCTTGATGGAGTGCGATATAATTATATCTATGAAGATACAAGTGCATACTCTCTAGGTGTAGGCTATTACCCAAAACCAAAGCTCTATGTAAGTGGTGCTTATAATATTGTAGAGAGTGTATATCAAGGTGTAGATGATGCTAAAACATTATCTCTGTATGCCTATTATGGTATAGACAAACACTGGTTTTTAAATGCTTCTTATGCATATGGACTCAATGATGAAGCAAGTGATAATGCACTTTCACTTAAACTTGGCTATGCTTTTTAGAGTTTAAATCAATGCAAAAAAAAATACTGCTTTTAGAAGATGATTTTGAATTGGCAGAAACACTCTTTGAGATGTTAAAAGAGAGTGGCTATATTGTGGATATGGTTCATAATGGAAATGATGCTATTGATCTCTCTTATGAAAAGCAGTATGACCTCTATATTTTTGATATCAATGTCCCTGATATTTCGGGAATAGAACTCTTAAGGAGTCTGCGTGAGGCAGATGATACAACACCTACAATTTTTATCAGTGCGCTTGTAGATATCAATACTATAACAAAAGGTTTTGAGGTTGGGGCTGATGACTATCTTAAAAAACCTTTTTTCCCTGAAGAGCTTCTTATTCGCATAAAAGCAAAACTCACTGCTCTCAGCAAAGATATTGTCTATAAAAATTTACGCTATATTCCAGAAAAAAAAGAGCTCTATATAGATGAGAAGATTGCTCCTCTTGGAGAAGTTCAAGAGTGTTTATGTGGTATTTTTATGCAAAATATAGGGAGAGTACTTGACAAATCTGTTTTGATGGATTGTCTTGTGAATCCTTCAGATACAGCTCTTCGGGTAGCTCTTAATAAACTCAAACAGCGTACAAAATTGCCAATAAGTAATGTTCGCGGTGTAGGATATATGCTTGAAAAGAGTTGAAAAAGAGTCTCTTTTTAAGAGTTTTTTGCTCTTTTTTATTTTGCAGTTATCTTTGATTGGAGCACTCTTTTTCATGGATTATCAAAAAGAGCAGAATGTTTTAGATAAAGAGATATTTTCTCAAATGAAGATATGTTCTTTAAATCTTCAATGCTCAGGTCTCTCTATTGATTTTGTTCCAAAAGAAGGGCATGAACCATATACCTTACATAAAGAGAGGGATGAGTTGAATGCTTTTTTTACAATTCCCCAGTCGCAAAAAAACTATCTTAAGATTTATATGAAAAGGCAGGAATATAATGTAAAATTACATAAAATTCAAGACAACCTTTTAATTAAATTTTTCATAGTGCTTGTTGTTCTAGCCTTTTTTTCTGCTCTTTTTGCTTTTTATACACTCTCTCCATTACGGAATGCACTCCATTTAACAGAGGAGTTTATTAAAGATATTTTACATGACTTTAATACACCGCTTTCAACGCTTCGTCTTAATGTATCACTTTTAAAAAATGATTGTAAGAAGAGTAAAAAACTGTTGCGTATTGAGAATGCTGTACAAAACATATTGAACTTACAGTCTAATTTACGAGCTTATCTCCATGCACATGCTACACAAAAAACTCTTTTTGATTTGCGTGAGATTCTACAGGAACGTATAGAGTCAATACACTCTCTCTATAGAGATATTACTTTTGAATTGCATGTAGATTCTCTTCAGATTGAGACAAACAGAGATGCTTTTATTCGTATTATTGACAATCTTCTCTCAAATGCAGCCAAATATAATAAGAAAGAGGGATATGTTATTTTGAGTTTAGAGAAAAATAGACTGCTGATTCAAGACACAGGCAAAGGTATTAAAGAACCAAAAAGGGTTTTTGAACGGTTTTACAAGGAGCAGGAACGAGGTATTGGTATAGGGCTTCATATTGTTAAAAAGCTTTCTGATGAACTTGGGATTGAGATAGCATTAGAGAGTGAAATAGGCAAGGGGAGCTGTTTTAGTCTTAATCTGCAAAAACTCATAAAAAGATAATCGTTTTTTAACGAGCATTGCTCTATAATTACTCTATGATTTCCCAAGACTCCATAGAAGCCCTTAAGGCACGACTTGATATTGTTGATGTTGTAGGCTCCTATATTGAGCTGAAAAAAGCAGGTGGTAACTTTAAAGCACCTTGCCCTTTTCATGATGAAAAATCTCCATCATTCGTAGTCAGTCCGCAAAAACAGATATTTCACTGTTTTGGGTGTGGTGCTGGTGGAGATGCAGTTAAGTTTGTTATGGAGTATGAGAAGCTAAACTATCCAGAAGCCCTTGAAAAACTGGCACAAACCTATAACTTTACACTCACCTATACCAATAACAAACATAACAAACCACGAACAAAGGTTATAGAGAAACTCAATGAGTGGTATCAGTCGCTCCTCTCACGCAATCATACTGCAATGAGTTATCTGCGTGAGCGCGGTATCTATGAGAGTAGTATTGAGAAGTTTGGTATTGGCTATGCTCCTGCATCGCACGAGACACTTAATTTTATTAAGCGAGAACAGTTTCCTATAAAAGAGGCGATAGATGTCGGTGTTGTCGGGTATGAACCCTCACGCAATCAAACCTATGCAAGATTTATTGAGCGTATTACTTTCCCTATTTACTCTGCCAACGGTACTGTTGTCGGCTTTGGCGGGCGTACCATTACAGGGCATCAGGCAAAATATGTCAATTCCCCAGAGACACCACTCTTTAATAAATCACGCCTTTTATATGCTTACAATATAGCAAAACAGGCACTCTATAAAAAACAGGAAATTATTATAACAGAGGGGTATCTTGATGTTATAATGCTCCATCAGGCTGGTTTTGACAATGCAGTAGCAACACTTGGAACCGCTCTCACGCAAGAGCACCTGCCACTGCTTCGTAAAGGAACACCTCGGGTTATTATGGCCTATGATGGTGATAAAGCCGGACGCGCAGCAGCACTAAAAGCCTCAAAGCTTCTCTCGGCTTCAGGATTTAATGGAGGTGTGGTTGTTTTTGAGGGTGGGCTTGACCCTGCAGATATGGTTAAAGAGGGGAGAGTTGAGGAGCTGAACTCTATGTTTAGAGATGCAAAACCCTTTATAGAGTTTGTACTTGATGAGATTCTCTCTCTCTACAATCTGCGTGACCCAAAAGAGAAAGAATCTTGTATGCAAGAGGGTATTGCTTATCTCAAAACTCTCTCCCCGATTTTGCAAGAAGAGTATAAGACATATCTTGCTTCTCGTCTTGGCGGACTTGGCGTCTCTCCGTCGCTTATTCGTCTTAACTCCAATCAAAGAGATATGCAAAATACTCCTTTGATGCAAAACAACAGACATCGCGATATGTGGGAACTCTCACTTATAAAGACCATTTTGGAACATCCCGAGTTTATCAACCATATTCTTGATGTGCTTGATCCTTCACTTTTGCAGTTTCATTCACGTGAATTCTCTTTGGCATTGGCAGGAAAAAAAGATGCTCCGGAGTTGATGGAATTACTTGTAGATGAGAGTATTGTTACACATCACGATGAGAATGCACTCGATGCAGAGTTAATTGCTTTTTTGACAAAACATTATGAGCGTGAGCTTAAAAAGATAAATATGAGCGGAGATATCTCTTTTGAGGAGAAGATATTTTATATTCGCAAGTATCGTGATATTATTACACAGTTAAAGCGAGGAGAGTTGGTAGGCTTATGATGACATATCTGTTTCATTTTCACCTTTTAGCTGCAATCGCCTGGATAGGTGGTTCTGTTTTTATGTTTGTTTTGGGAGTATCCCTTCGAGATAAAAAGAAACAAAAAGAGGTTTATCCGCATGTAGGTCCTATTTTTGGTTATTTTGAAGTTGTTTCTTTGTTGATTTTGCTTGTGAGTGGTTTTTTAATGATATCGCAAGATGGGCTTTTAGATATGCTTCTCTCAGATAATACCAACAAAGTCGCGGAGCTTTTGAGTATGAAATTGTGGCTGGTGCTCTCTTTGGTTGTTGCGACAGTTGCCCATTTTATAATTGCTTTTAAGACAAATACAAAAGAGCGAACAAAAATGCAACACCTTGTCTCGCGTGCATCCTCTATGTTTATCTTTTTTGTCAATCTGTTTGTAATGCACTATGCAATTATGATTCGTACTTTGATGCCCTAAAAGTTACACTGCCCGATTCCTCTTTGTTTATCATAGAGAAATTTAGCTGAAGTTGAATGATTTTAGTTATACTATATTCAATTTAGATAAAGGTTGATTTATGGCAGGAATACATTTCTCTTTTGATAATTTTGAACAGCTTCTGCGTTTAAACATAGGTATATCAGACAGATTGGATGAGAATCGTGCAGAGAGCTTTACACTTCTGTATTGTGATTTTTCCGGTGTAGATGAAGAACTTGTCAAGAGTTCGCTTGAGACGACATTGCGAACGTCAGACTCTATTGTAAATCATGAAGGTGATTACTTTTTTGTACTGCCTTATACAGACAAATATGGTGCCGAGATTGTCAAAAAGATGTTTGATGAGTTCTTTGCAAAGTATCTGGATGCCTTTTTACTCTCCTATCCGGCTGATGGGGAGACACCCAAAGAGTTGATGGAAGGGATGCAAGATAGTGTGAGTACTTTTTTCAAAAGAGACCTGCATTGTCTTGACAGATTTACACGAGACTACTAAAACTTCTTTTTATCAAACTTATAATATTTTGATTTTTTATAAAAAGAGATAGCTTCTGCTATCTTTTGCTCTTTATATATTTTCTTATCACATACCCATCTGCACTTTATCTTTTTATTTTCCATTGCTGCACGATTTGCATCGCTTAGTTTTGTCTCATAGAGTGTTTCGCACAAGAGCAATGTTGGTAAGAGAGATAAAATGACTTTTTTCATACCTCTCATATCGGCATAAAATCAAGAAACTTTATCTATTATGGAACAATAAATGCTATTTGTTCTAGTAAAAACTCTTTGTTGTTAGGCAAGAGTTATAAGGAGCAGCATTATGATAGTACTTGATTTTCAATCCAAACCATCTGCTTCTAGCAGCTCTGTGTTGCCACAACAAAAGAATCAAGAGGATGGAGATTTTCTCACGTTTTCAACACTTCTTCAAGATTTTCAACTGCCAGAAGATGAAAAATCAGGATCTTTAAACATTCTTTCACTACAAGAGGATTTACTAAGTGAAGAAGTTCCAAAAAAATCTCTTGCAGAACTTTTGAAAGGGGAACAGAACAGTGATGTTCCTATAGTTGAAAGTGAAGATGCGTTCAATGATATTTTCCCTTCTCTTTTAGATGAAAAATCACTTAAAATACTTATAGCAAATGCGAAACAATATTTAAAAGAGAAAATAGTATCAAGTGAAGGATTTAAACGGGCAGAGATTAACAAACTTCCAAAAACACTGCAAGGTTTAATGCAGGTAGCTAAAAAATTGAAAATAGATATTTCAAAAATAAGCATAGAAGAGGTAATGCCAAAAGATAATTTAAACTCTTTAAGCTTCTCTTTGTCAGATTTAAAAAGTAAAAACAATACAAAATTAAAATTGCATAAAAAAGTGCAAGGGCCTAAAAATGAGAAAAAATTTCAGAGAGATTCCAATGGTGATGATAGTGTAGAATTTCTAAGCAAAAAAGAACAAAAACTTTTAAAGGAGCTCCCTCTATTTAAGAAAAGTACTTTAACATTTGCAAAAGAGGTCTCAACACAACAGATAGTAGATAGAAAAATTGCCGTAAATCTCTCTCATAATAAAGCAAAAAATTCAAAGAGTACAGAAGATAAACTACAAATATTACTTAGCGGAGAGAGAACTTTAGAATCAAAAAACAGTTTTTTAAAAGAGAGTCTCACGCAAGAGAGTGCACAACAAAAAAGTATTGCTATAACTCCAAAGAGTGAGCTTTCTCTGGAAACACTGCTTGTAGGAGAAAAAAAGAGCACTTTCGAAGTTAAAACAGACAAAACAGAGATGACTCATCCCCTTAAAGCTGAAAGTTTTGAAGTAAAGCTTAACGAAGCCAAACAGATGATTAAATATCTCTCTCATGATGTTAAACAGACTATCGATAACTATAAAGCACCTTTTACAAGAGTGCGTATTCAGCTTCATCCTCAACAACTTGGAGACATTGAAGTGACGGTAGTTCAGCGTGGGAAAAATCTTCATCTTAATCTCTCTTCCAATAATAGTGCTATCAATACCCTTTCTATGCATATGCAAGATTTAAAGGTGCAGTTGCAAAACAGTGGAATAAATAATGCTACATTAAATTTTAGTAACAACTCCAACAGTGGAGAACAAAATGCTCAGCAGCAACAGCAACACAACAGAAAGGATGCTGAAGCAGAGTATAACTATTTTGAAAATGATGAACAAAATGAAGAGATTAGAAGCTCTTTAGAGATAGTAGTTCCTTACTACGCATAATATAAAAGGATAGATTATGGCAATTACACCAACAGGTCAAAATGCTGCATTAGCAAGTCAGGTAAATGCACACGACAATCCAAAAGGCGCTCTTGGAAAAGATGACTTTATGAAGTTACTGCTTGTTGAATTGCAGTATCAGGATCCGACGGAGCCTATGGATACCGAAAAGATTTTGACACAGACATCAGAGCTGGCAACACTGGAAGCATCGGATAATACAAATAAAGCTTTATCAAACTTGGCAGAATCACTTGGAGCTTCACAGCAGTTCTCGACAATAGCAGCAATCGGTAAAACAGCGGATATTGGTAGTGATGCTATTGCTCATGATGAAGGTTCCAGCTCTACTTTTGAGATCTATTTCCCACAAGATGTTCAGCAGGGTACTATTGAAATTAAAGACAATTCAGGTGCTGTTGTTAGAAGAATGGATGTCGGAACAAATCCTTCAGGTGTTTATAAATTTACTTGGGATGGTACGGATGATCTTGGTACATCAGCAAAAAGTGGTATTTATCATATTAGTGCCAATTATGAGAACAGTAAGGGTGAAAATGAACAGACTAGACTAGGGGCTTATCCTATTGAATCTGTTCGTTTTGATAAAGGAAAAGCTCTTTTGAAACTTGGTTCAAATTATGTAGCTCTTGATAAAATAAAAGAGATATATTAAAGGAATATATTATGATGACACAGGCTTTTTATACCGGTATATCAGGATTAAAAGTATATTCTAACGGAATTGATGTCGTTTCTGATAATCTTGCAAATATATCTACGACAGGTTTTAGAGCCTATAATGCTGAGTACTCTTCACTTTTTGAGAGTACACTCTCAAGTGCATCAAGCAATCTTCTTGCTAGTAATACCATTGGTGTGGGTGTGCAGATGCAAACAACATCTATGTCACTTGAACAAGGAACACTCTCCCTTTCAGACAGCAGTACTGATCTTGCTATTCTTGGTGATGGTTGGTTTGGAATACAAAAAGATGCGACCCCTCTTTATACTAGAGCCGGTGATTTTGTTTTTGATGCCAATAATGATCTTGTGACAAATGATGGTTATTATGTATTGGGAACAATGGGAGGTAATATAAGTGCGGACAATGTTTTAAATAAAACACTTACAGAAGTACCGCTTGGTGATGTTAAGACACAGACAAAACTTCGTTTTCCAAAAACATTGACTTTTCCTCCAAAGCCGACAACACAAGCTAAATTTATGGCAAACCTTGGTGTTGGAAAAGAAGGGAATGAGGTTATTACAGTCGGGGCAAGTGTTATTGATGCAAAAAATGAGCGAAATAATCTTAAATTGACTTTTACCCGTGCCGAAAAACAGACCTCCCCTGGCACACAGTGGGATGTTGTTGCTACTGTTAAATCACTTGACGGAAAGACTCTTTATGACACTAAAAAAGGGAAGGTTGCTTTTGATGATGGTGGAGCTTTGGTCTCTTCAACATTAACATCTATTAATAATAACGGAACAAATGTAGCAATTGATCTTGGTAAAGGTTATGACGGTATCGTCTCTATTGATATTCCTGTAGTTTCTGGTTCAAGTACGGCTGATGGGGTTAAAGGCGGAGAACTTAAAGGTTATTCAATCAATCAAAATGGTGAGGTTATAGCTACATTTACAAATGGGATGCAGAGCAGTGTTGGTAAGATTGCTGTCTATCATTTCCAAAATGATCAAGGACTTAACCGTATAAGTGGTACTCGTTTTGCACAAAGTTCTAACAGTGGTAAGGCAATTTTTTATCAAGATGCAAGTGGTAAAAATATTTTAGGAACAAAAATATCAAATTTTAGACTTGAAGGCTCAAATGTTGAAATGAGCGAAGGATTGACAGAATTGATAATTTTACAGCGTTCTTATGATGCCAATTCTAAGTCTGTAACAACGGCAGATCAGATGATTCAAAAAGCTTTAAGTATGGATGCTCGCTAAAAAAGTGGAACGCTTTATGCTTTGTTTCTATACTCAATCTACTCATTACAGAGAGTAGAAATAAAGGATATATTATGTTGAAATCACTTTTTTCTGGTGTTTCTGGCTTGCAATCACATCAAGTGGCGATGGATGTAGAGTCAAATAATATTGCAAATGTCAATACGGTAGGTTTTAAATACTCTCGTGCGAATTTTTCTGATCTGTTGGCACAAACAAAAGCAATAGCAACAGCACCTCAAGGGCAGCTTGGCGGTAAAAACCCTGTTCAGGTTGGGCTTGGTTCTACTGTATCTTCAATGACAAGAATCTTTTCACAGGGTTCTGTGCAAAATTCTGATAAAAATACAGATGTCGCTATTCAGGGTGACGGATTCTTTATTATCTCTCCCGATAATGGAAATACATACAAATATACACGTGCAGGAGATTTTAAATTTGATGCAGGTGGAAATTTTGTAGATAATAATGGTTTTATTGCTCAAGGCTGGTTGCGTGACCCTGTTACGGGTAAGGTAGATTCAACTGCACCAATCACTGATATCAATATTCCGCCTGGACTTACAACACCTGCTCAGGCTACACAAGAGGTAGTTTTAAAAGCAAATCTAAACTCAGGTCCGAAAGTTGAGAGCTTTTCTCCTGCTTATACTGTTGCATCAGGTTCAGACAATACGCAACCTGCAGCAAAAGATGCCGAAGGAAATAAAGTAAATTCCGGAAATATCGGTGTAATGTTCAATGAGACAGGAGAAGCTTTTGCCTTACAGAAAAATCAAGGTGTTTGGATCTCATTTAAAAGTGCAGTCTTTAAAGGAGGAGATGTTTCAGGAAGTGGAGATATGGATATTGAACTTGCTGTCGATCCTGAACTCAACCTCACAGATAATAAAGTGGCAATACACGCAGCAACAACGGGAGATGGTAAGGCTGCCGATGCTAATGCATTTGCTGCTGCCATTAATGCAAAAAGTGCTATAACAGGCGTTACAGCCAAGGTTGTTCAAGGAAGCGATTCTGATAATTATGCGCTTGAATTGACAAATACAAATGCTAATTCTGCCGCATCACATAATGTTTATGTAAAAACCGGAGACAGTGATGCTGGTCTGAATGATGATGATCACGATACGACAGCACACAGATACCAGTATAACCCTACATCTGCGAGTAATACACTCGATGGTGATAAAACATTTACAACAATGGCAGATTTGCGTAAATGGATGGAAGATGAAGCCCGTCATGAAGGCGGTAATAATAATGGTATTACTGTTGAAGTAGATAAGCAGGGTAAATTTTTGATTAAAAATCCTACCGATACTGCGGATGATTATGATATGAACCTCAAAATTACAGCTTACAGTGATAAGCGTGACAACAGTGGTGTTGTTGAGAATGAACGCTTTACGAGAAATATGGAGGCTTTAAACTCTGTTTTACCAAAAAAGACAACAGGAAAAGCATACTCTCAAAGTTTTAATGCGGCAACACACTCAAGCTCTATTGATATTTTTGACTCACTCGGTTCAAAACATACACTTAGAATGGAGTTTAGAAAAGTATCGGTTGACCCTTCTACGGGAAGTACATGGGATATGCTTATCAGTGTTCCAAACCCTGCAACAATTGATACTACGGCACCGTTTAATGAGAAGAAAGGGAGTATTCGTTTTAACAATGATGGTTCTCTCGCAACATACAATCCGCCAAATGTCTCTTTTTCTGGAAATAACGGCTCGGCTCCGGATCAACAGGTAAATCTTTCATTCGGTACAGCTAATAAGTTTGACGGAATGACATCTTTTGATAGCCGAAGTGCAACATCGGGAATTTCTCAAGATGGTTATACAGGCGGGGATTTGGTTGGAATTAGAATTGATCAGTCTGGTACATTAATCGGTTCATTTTCAAACGGACGCTCTTTTGGACTTGCACAGATTGCTATGGCTAAATTTACAAATAATGAAGGGCTCTCAACAGAGGGTGGGAATGTCTATATTCAAACTGCTAACTCGGGAGACCCTATTATCGGTACCGCTGCAACGGCAGGACGCGGGTTTATTCAGTCAGCGGCACTTGAAGCATCAAATGTAGATCTCTCTCGTGCGCTTACGCAACTTATAATTATTCAGCGTGGTTTCCAGGCAAATGGAAAAACAATTACGACCTCAGATCAACTTTTACAGACTCTTATAGGATTAAAACAGTAAATTTAACTCTATTTTGATATAATTCTTTCAATATCAATGAAGGAATTATATCGATGAGATTCTCAGCACCTCTTAAATCAAACTCCAAAAAAATTATGTTACTTGGCTCAGGTGAGCTTGGTAAAGAAGTCATTATTGAAGCACAGCGTCTTGGCTTAGAGACAATAGCCGTAGATAAGTATGAAAATGCGCCGGCACATCAGGTGGCACACAGAAGCCACGTTGTAGATATGCAGAACAAAGATGCGCTTTTGGAGATTATCTACCGTGAAAAACCGGACTATATTCTTCCTGAGATTGAGGCTATCAGTATTGATGCTCTTTTTGAAGCAGAAGACAGAGGTTATAATGTAATTCCAAATGCAAATGCCGTCAGTAAAACGATGAACAGAAAAAATATCCGTACATTCGCAGCAGAGACGCTCAACCTCAAAACCGGTCCATATAAGTTCGTTACTACAAAAGAGGGACTTTTAGAGGCTGCGCGTGAGCTTGGTTTTCCTTGTGTTATCAAGCCGGTTATGAGCTCATCGGGACACGGACAGTCCATTGCCAGAAGTGAAGATGATATTGATGCCTCTTGGGAAGAGGCAAAAGAGGCTCGTGGAGATGCAAGTGAGCTTATTGTTGAAGCATTTGTTGATTTTGATTATGAGATTACAATGCTGACTGCGCGTAATGGAAAAGAGACTGTTTTTTGTGAGCCTATCGGGCACGAACAGCGTGATGGAGACTATGTATTCTCATGGCAACCGGCTCAGATGAGTGCTGTGGCAAAAGAGCGTGCGCAGAAGATGGCAAAAGAGATAACCGATGGTCTTGGTGGTCAGGGACTCTTTGGTGTTGAGCTCTTTATCAAAGGAGATGAGGTCTATTTCTCAGAGGTAAGCCCTCGCCCTCACGATACAGGAATGGTAACACTCATTACACAGTCTCAGAGTGAATTTGCTCTTCATCTGCGTGCAGTTTTAGGACTTCCTTTAGGCTTTACATTTTACGGTGACGGAGCTTCTGCTGCTTTTAAATCAGAGGTACATAACTATGCGCCGGTTGTGGATGTGGATGATGAGCTCTTTAGCGAAAACTCATATGTTCGTATTTTTGGAAAACCTGAAGCACATAAAGGGCGTCGTTTGGCAGTAGCGCTTGTATTTGATGAGATAGAAGCAGCGTTGGAAAAAGCGCGTGAGCTTATTACAAAAGTCAAAGACTCTTAATTTATGAAAATAGTTCTTTTAGATGCCATAACCTTTGGTGATACAGATCTTAGCTGTTTTGATATGCTTGGAGAGGTCTATAGTTTTGCCTCTACAGATCCCTCTTTAACAGAGCTCCGTATAAAAAATATGGATGTTATTGTTACAAATAAGGTTGTCATCACTAAAGAGCATATGAAAAATTCTCCATCGCTCAAACTTATCTGTGTAGCAGCGACAGGAATGAACAATGTCGATATTGAAGCGGCACGTGAGCTTGGCATAGAGGTAAAAAATGTGGCTGGATACTCAACGGACTCGGTTGTACAGCACACCTTCTCAATGCTCTTTTATCTGATGGGACATTCACGCTACTATGATGAGGTTGTAAAGAGCGGGGAGTACTCACGCAGCGCTGTTTTTACAGATGTAAGTCATCCATTTTTTGAGATAAAAGGCAAAACCTGGGGTATTATCGGCCTTGGTGCAATCGGGCGTGAGGTTGCTCGTGTGGCCCGTGCTTTTGGAGCAAATGTTATCTACTACTCAACAAGCGGACGTAACAGCTCAGATGAGTTTGAACAGGTCGTTTTGCACAGACTCTTAGAGAGTAGTGATATCATCTCTATTCACGCACCGCTTAACGAGAGAACAAAAAATCTGCTCAATTACGAGAAGCTTCAACATCTCAAAGAGGGTGCAGTTGTGCTTAATCTTGGTCGTGGCGGCATTATAGATGAAAAAGCGGTTGCCGAAATAGTTGATGAGCGTGAGCTCTACTTTGGTCTGGATGTCTTTGAAAAAGAGCCCCTGCCGGAGGATAGCCCACTTTTGGCTGTGAAAAATCCTGAGAGACTCTATCTGACACCGCATATTGCCTGGACAAGTGTGGAGGCAAGAGAGAAACTCATAGCCTCAGTTTGTCAAAATATCAAAGAGAGTCTGTAGCCTTTTATGGCAGAGCTTGCACTCTTTTTCTCTGCTTTTTTGGCAGCAACGATTCTCCCTTTCTCTTCGGAGGTCGCTTTTGTAGCGGCACTTAAAAGCGGTATGAGCTTTTCTCACGCAATGTTAGCCGCTTCTGGCGGAAATATCTTGGCTATTGTTTTTAACTACTATCTGGGGTATTTCCTTTATGAGAAGACAAAAAGAAAACTTTTTCATTCAAAAATAGGCAAGCGGGCTTTTTTATGGGGGCACAGATATGGATATGTGGCACTTTTAGCCTCCTGGCTTCCTGTTATTGGAGACCCTTTGACGATTGTTGCGGGGCTTGTTAGGCTAAAGTTTGTTTGGTTTGTTATAATTGCGGGGCTTTTAAGAGTTGGTCGTTATTATCTTTTGGGAATATTTTTATAAGAAAATTTTTAGAGGACAAATCCTCGCTGTGCTCTGAGCCTCCAAAAATTCTCTCATAAAAATATAAAAAGAATAAACTATGGAGCGTGAAATGAAAACAGATGTACTAATAATCGGTGCCGGTGGTGCAGGGTTGAGTGCTGCCATTGCTGCAAAAGAGGAGGGTGTTGATGTTGTTGTGGTGACAAAAGAGTACCCTACGCGTTCTCAGACCTGTATGGCGCAGGGTGGGATAAATGCAGCACTTGGGAATGTTGAATCTGACAGCGTTGAGGCACATATTCAAAATACACTCAAATCTGCTCACGGTTTGGCTGATGAGGAGTCGGTGCGTTATATGTGTGAGGCGGCACCTGCTGCAATTGCCTGGCTTGAGAGTATTGGAGTCTGTTTCTCGCGCACCAAAGATGCAAAAGTGGCACAAAGACGCCTTGGCGGTGCATCTGCAGCGCGTGCCTGTTATGCTCAGGACTATACAGGGTTAAAGATTTTGCACACTCTCTATGATGAGGCTTTGAAAAAAGAGATAACTATAAAAAATGAGAAGATACTTTTGGAGCTTTTACAAGATGAGAGCGGTATGATATCTGGTGCTCTCTTTTTAGATATAAGAAGCGGAGCCAAAGAGAGATACTTTGCAAAGTCGGTTATTTTGGCAACGGGTGGTTATTCGCGTATTTATGGTAAAAACTCTACAAACTCAATTAAAGCGAGTGGAGACGGGATAGCTGTTGCCTTACGGGCGGGAGCAAAACTCTTAGATATGGAGTTTGTGCAGTTTCATCCGACAGGATTGAAAAACTCCTCTATTCTTATCAGCGAATCAGCGCGTGGAGAGGGCGGTTATATCTTAAACTCCAAAGGGAAGCGTTTTACTAACGAGTTAGCGCCTCGTGATGAGGTAAGTACTGCTATAGATGCTGAGATAAAAAAGGGCGAAGATATCTTTTTGGATATTCGTCATCTTGGTGAGGAGTTTATCAACACGAATCTGCCTCAAGAGAGAAAGCTTGCCAAACTCTATGAGAGTGTAGATCCGGTGAGTGAGCTTATTCCCATCAAACCAGTAGCACACTATACTATGGGCGGTATAGAGGTAGATAACAACTCACAAACAAACCTGGATGGTTTGTATGCGTGTGGTGAGTGTTCTAACCATAGAGTTCACGGTGCAAATCGCTTGGGCGGCAACTCGCTTTTGGAGATAGTTGTCTTTGGAAAAGAGGCAGGCGTTCATGCGGCAAGAAGGGCAAAATCTATGGAGTCTCACGCATTGGCATCTACAAAAGATGACTTTTTAGAGCAGGAGTTTGCCAATGAGCTTGATTTTTATGCTTCGCGTGAGATGATGGGAGATATACTCTATAAAAAAGTAGGTATTGTCAGATGTGAGCGTGAGTTGCGTGAGGCTTTGGCATTTGTTGAGGAGAGCATAACAAAACTACCGCTTATGGGCCCCAAAGACAAATCGGAGCGATACAACACAAATCTTGTGGAGTTTATAGAGTTTAGAAATATGCTCGATGTTGCAAAAAGTGTTATAAAAGCGGCTATTTTACGCAAAGAGAGTCTTGGTGCACACAGAGTGGTTGAGGAGTAGGTATGAAAGTGAGTATTCAAAGAGAGTTTGATTTTATAGAGTATGATGTAGATATGAACGACGCTACTCTTTTAGAGGCGCTGGAGTATATAAAAGCAAATATTGACAGCTCTTTGACATACAGCAGCGCTTGTCGCAGCGGTGTCTGTGGTAGTTGTGCTGTGCGTGTCAATGGAAAAGAGAGTCTCTCCTGTGCGCATAAGCTGGAGGATGGTGATTGTGTGGAGCCTCTGAAGAATGTTCCTATTCTTCGTGACCTTGTTGTTGATATGGATAGAGCCTATGCAACAAATGCAGCTGCAAAAGCGTGGCTGCAAACCTATAACAGCGAAGCAAAACTCACCAATGAAGATGAGCAGATAAATGCGATACAGAGTGATTGTATATTGTGTGGTTCGTGTTATTCTGCCTGTCCTGTATATGCGGTGAATGGCGAGTTCTTAGGGCCTTTTGCACTCACGCGTGTTTGGAAGTTTGTGAGTGACAAACGCGAGGGAGAACCAAAAGAGAAAATTGATATTATTCAGACAAATGGTGTTTGGGACTGTACTTTGTGCAATGAATGTACAGTAGTTTGTCCGCAGGGAATTTCAAGCAAGGCAGATATTGAAAAACTGCGTGTAAAATCTTCACAGTTTGGCTATATGGATCCAAACTTTGGAAGTTTTGGCGGTGGATTTGATGGAAGTCCAACTTTTTAAGTAATTTGTATCACAAAAATGCATTTTTTGTTGTAAAATGTCATCTAATATTATATTAAGGGGTATTATGAAAATATCAAGAAGTCTATTTATCGGTGCTACAGTTACAGCAACAGCGATGTTTTTTTCAGGTTGTCAGGGAGCAAATGTGAGTGCTCAAATGAGAACACCTATGTCACATTACAATATGGAGACACGCTGTGTTGAAGTAGATATGCGTGATAATAAAGAGATGGCTGAAACCTTTAAAAAGTATGATGGCTGGAGAGTATTTTATATCTCTGAATATACGACTGAAAATCGAATGGGAACAGATGGGAGTGTGTGCTTTGAGAGACCAAGAGAGCAGTAGGCACTCTCTTATCGGAATGTTGTTCTCTCGATGGGTGGTTTATAGTGAGGATCTTGTCCCTCTACTGTCCATAACTCTTTTACAAGCTGGCTGACACTCTTTTTCATATTATTCTCTATTAGAACTACATCTGTGAAATGCTCACGCAGCAGTGCTGTCTCATCCTCTTGGCTAAGTGCTTTAGGCTCTTTTTGCAGGCTGATTTCTTTGTTCTCTTTAAGATTGTAGAGGTGCCAGAGTGAGAGAAAATCTTCACTATAGTGGTTTAGTACATAGTGTGAGTAGAGCTGAAAGTTCTCATAGCCACTCTTCTCAAAAAGTCGTATAACGAGTGTAAGTGTTTTTTTGAGATGCACAAAAGGAACCATTGAAAAGAGTTGTCTTGCTACGCTTGCTCCGGTATCGTGTTGTGCACCGATAAAGACGCGTGCTCCACCATCAGTATCCCCAAAGTTATTTGTTTTAAGACCAATAAGTCCTATATCGGTATGGCGATGTCTTCCACACCCCTTTGCACACCCTGAAAAACCTACTTTTATGCGGTTTTTGTAGATAGCTTCCAAGGGAAGAAACTCTCCCGCTTCATCTTTGATACTCCATACTGCATAGGGGCAGAGATTTCCGGCACAGGCAATAATTGTTGAACTGAGAGCCGGTGAGCTAAAAGGGACCTCTTGCTTGTCAATTCCAAGAATATAGATATTTTGGTCAATTCCTATGCGAATATCTGCACCATTTTTTTCTGCAAATTCCGCAATTTGAAGCATCTCATCAGCATCAAGTTTTCCAAAATTACTCTGATAACAGTAGCCATATTTTCCATCTTTGAGTTGATGGAACTCTTTGAAGTCGTGATGTTGGAGTTTTAGCTCTCCGGCAGAAGTAAAGCATTTCCCAAACTCTTCTGCAAGCAGCTCTTTCATCTTCTCTATGCCCATCTCTGCAAGCATATAGAAAAAGCGTGTTTTTGAGCGTGAGAAACGTGAGCCGTGTTTGTAAAAGACCTCTACAAAGGCTTTGAAAAAGGCAAATACCTCATCATATTCTAAAAATATATCCATATCTTGGGCAACTTCGGTATTTTTTCCACCCATATAGACATTAAAACCATATTTGTCATCTTTTTGTGCAAGTGCATAGTAGATATCATTTGCAAAAAATGAATTTACATTGGCAATATTTCCTGAAATTCCTATGCTGACACGTCGTGGAAGCATTCCTACATATTTTGGATTTTTCAAGATATAGTTGTGCATCTCTTCAATGAGAGGGTAGGCTTCTAAAAGTGCAAACTCTCCAACTCCGTCATAGACATCTGTGACAATATTTCTGATGTTATCACCAAAGCTCTGCCAGGTTGTTAGTCCGTTATCGTTAAGTTTGTGCCATACCTCCATAACATCATCACTATAAACATCGTGAAGTTGGAAACCTGCACGTGCTGTTATAACGAGTTTGAGGTCATACTCTTTTACAAGTTCGGCTAAAAAGCGGAAATTTTCTGTCGTGATGCGTCCTGCACCGTTTCTGAGACGAATGGTAAATTCATCTTCTAAAAAGTCAGTATTGAATATACCAAAATCTTGAAGATAGTATCTGTCTCCCTCGCCCAAAGAGTCAAAATCAATGGTTTCAAACTCTTTTGTAAAGTAGTCATAAGGTCTCAGACGAGCTTTGTACTGCTCTCTTCGGTTGAGTTTTTTATCAATATCTTCAGACATTGCATCCCTTTTTTTAATTCTGCGCAATAGTAGCAAAAAATATTTTAAAGAAAAGATAAAAGATAAACTACTCCAAACAAACTATGTTATAATTAAAACAAAAAAAGGTTTGTTATGGCAAAAGAGCACTCATTTGATATAAGCGCAAAGATAGATATGCAACTCTTTAAAAATGCTATTAATCTTGTAGAGAGGGAAGTTGCTAACCGTTATGATTTTAAAGGGACACCCTATGAGATAACATATAAAGAGAAAGAGAATGTTTTGGTGTTAGTAGCATCTTCAGATAATAAACTTGATGCACTCAAAGATATTGTAATTACCAAACTTTTAAAACAGGGACTCAGCTCAAAGGTTCTTGATGAGTTGCGTGTGGAAGATGCCAGCGGAGGAACACGCAAGGCTACTTTTAAAGTGGTGGATTATATAGAGTCAAAAGAGGCGAAAAAAATCGTTGCAGACATTAAAAAGATGAAACTCAAAGTAAATGCACAGATAGAGGGTGACCATATTCGCGTTAAAGGTGCGAAACTTGATGATTTGCAAAAGGTTATTAAGATGGTGCGTGAGGGTGAGTGGGAAGCTCCTATAGTATTTGAAAATATGAGATAAAAGGCAGAGTATATGAAGAAGATGAGTGTAGCAGATGCAGCGGCATTTTTTGGTGTCTCACGTGAGGCTATTCATAACCGTATTCGCAGAGGCTCTCTAAAGAGCATTATGAGTGATGGTGTCAAGATGGTTCTCATTGATGAGACAACTCCAAAAAAGAGCCCAAAAAGCAGACAGAGCGCTCGAGTCTCTTCAAATGATGAACGCTACTACAAGCTCCTTGAAGCACAGAATGCCAAACTGCAGGAGCGTGTTGAGACTCTGGAGAACGAGACACGCACATTGCGTGACCAAAAAGAGCAGATGCTTATAGAGGAGCGTCAAAAGATAGAGCAGATTTACAGAGACAAAGATGAACAGCTCAAAAATATCTTAAATACACTCTCTTCCAAGTTTATGCTTGGTGCGCCGCTTGAGTCTCAAGAAGAGGATGATACACTTGAAGCAGAGACTATAGAAGTAGAAGAGTGTGTAGATCAGAGTTCTTCGCATACTCTTTCATTGAAGAGGTATCTTAAAAAAGAGAAATTTTCAGAAAAAAAGATTCAAAAGATACATAAGCGTTTTAAAAAAGCTCTTAAGTCAAATGATGAGAGAATCATACTAATAGGAAAGAAAATCTATATAGATCCGAAAAAATATGATTATAATGATTTAATAAAGAAGTAGTATGAATATAATTATTGCAGGTGCTGGGAAAGTTGGATTTAATCTTGCAAAGACTCTATGTATAGGGCATAATGTAACTATTATTGATAAAAATTCTGAAGCACTTTATCGTATTCAGGAGAGTCTTGATATTATGCCCCTTGGCGGAGATGTTGAAGATGCAAAAACATATGAAGGGCTAAGAGATAAAAAGATAGATCTTTTTATTGCTGTTACAAATATTGATAATGTTAATCTTATTGCAACACTTGTAGCAGATACGGTACTGGAAATAAAACGTAAAATTGTCCGTTTGCAAAAAGAGTTCTTTGCCGGAAGTGAGATTCAGGAGAGATTGGGGATTGACAAGCTTATATTTCCTATTCAGTTGGCAAGTGAAGCAATTGCTTCACTTTTATACTACCCAAAGGCAAATAATGTAAAGTTTTTTCACTATACACAACAGAAGCTTATATCTGTTATGGTTTCAAATATTTTTATTCCAAAAAAACTTACTTTGGAATATGCGCATATTGTAGGAATTGAGAGAAAAAAAGAGTTTTTTATCCCACAAAGTGAAGATGTTGAGGTTTTACCAGGAGATCTGCTCTATTTCTTTGGTCCAGAAGATGAGATTCGCTCTATATGTCCAGAGTTGGAAGTTGATGCAACGCAGCGCATTGAAAAGTGTGTTGTTTTTGGAGGTGATGAGCTTGGACTTGCAATTGCTCAAAAGCTTATCCAAAGTGGGCGTGAGGTAAAACTTGTAGAAAAAGATTTAAAACTTTGTGAAGAGGCAGATGAGGCACTCCACGGAAAAGCTTCTATTATAAACTCAAAATATTCATCTCATGATGTTTTTGAAGAAGAATCTTTTGAATATGCTGATATTTTTATCGCAGCAACAAATAATGATGAATTTAATATTATCAAATCACTTGAAGCTCAGGAGAGTGGTATTAAAAAAGTTGTTGCTATCAATAATGAAATGGAGTATTATAATCTTATGCACTCTCTTGGCATTGTCGTTGTAAGAGGTCCAAAAATGAGTGCTTATAATACTATTATGGAAGATATCGGTTCAACAGGTGTTGTAATTCAAAAGAGTTATTGCGGTGCTAAAGCTATTGTCTTTATGCGTAAGGTTTTTGCTACATCAAAATTAATAGAAAAACGGGTAAAAGCTCCTAAATTCAAAAGTGCTCGTCTCCTTTATATTAGAGATCAACGAAGTTATCTTTTTGATCAAAAGGTGTATTTGCAAGAGGATGATGTTATTGTTGCATTTTGTGTTGCAAAAGAGAGTATGAAAGTAAAACAGTGGATTTATGAATTATAAAAATATTGTAAAAATCATTGCACTCATTGGAATGACATTAGGTGGTATATTTTTATTGGATGTTCTAGTAGGTATTTATTATGCAGAAGCATATAAAGATTTACTGCTTTATGACCTTGCTTTTTTCCTTATAAACCTTCTTTTTTGGATATTTTTATTAAAACATGAGGTTGATTTAAAAATAAAAGAGAGCATAATAGTTGTAAACCTATTATGGATATTTCTAGGTATCGCAGGTTCAATTCCTTTTCTGCTTTATACAAATGTATCTGCAGCATCTGCTTTTTTTGAAGCAATCAGCGGCTTCACAACAACAGGTGCAACAGTTTTTAATGATATTGAGGCTCTTCCTCATATGCTTCTTTTTCATAGAAGTTTGATGCATTGGCTGGGTGGGCTTGGTGTTATTGTTCTTGGAGTAGGGCTACTCTCTGTAATCAATCCAACCGGAAGTCTCTCTCTGTTTAAAGCTGAATCGACAGGAGTGCAACTTGAAAAAATCACCCCTCGAATTAAAGATACAGCTATGCGTTTATGGCTTGTCTATCTCTTATTGACACTGTTAGATACGCTCTTTTTGAAATTTTTTGGTATGAGTTGGTTTGATGCAATAAATCACGCTTTTTCTACTATATCAACTGGTGGTTTCTCTACAAAAAACAGTTCAATGGGTTACTTTAAAGAAGATGGTATTATCTGGACAACAACATTTTTTATGATGATTTCAGGGATAAACTTTTTAGCACATTTGCGTTTCTATCATAAAGATATTTCAGGCTATAAAAGTGAAGAAGTCCGTTGGTATTTTATGATATTTTTTCTTTTGACAGTTATATTAACATTCGTTCATATAGATATTAGTGGTGACTCTTTATATGATGCATTGAAACACTCCTCTTTTACTATCGCCTCTGTTATGACAACGACAGGTTTTGCAACGATTGATTATGGTTCTTGGTCACATTTGGCAATAGCCACTATATTTGTAGGACTTTTAATGGGTGGTAATGCAGGTTCAACTGCTGGTGGTATTAAAATTATTCGTCATATAATTCTGCTTAAAACACTCTCTTCTGAACTCAAAAGAGTTCTCCATCCAAATACCATCATCTCTGTTTTTGTGGATGGTGTAAAACAAAAAGAGCGTATTTTATCCTCTACTTTTGGATTTTTTATGCTCTTTATGATTACAGTTGCTGTTGTGACAATCTATATTTATGCGCGGGGTTATGATGCAATGAGTGCAATATCGGGTGCATTTGCACTTGTTGGGAATATAGGCCCTGGTTTTGCACTTGTAGGCCCGGCTGACAACTTCTCTTTTTTTAGTGATGGAGATAAAATTTTCTTCTCTTTTGCTATGATAATAGGAAGGTTGGAGTGTTATACTGTTTTTGTGCTACTAAGTCGTTCATTTTGGAGAAAATTTTAAAATTCTTTTGGAAAAATTGATACCATTTCCAGGATTTGTGTCATAATTATATCAAATACAAAAGAAAGCAAAAGTGATGATTCAAAGACATATAACAGAGCAAACAGCTATCTTTTTTAGTGTTGCAAAATGGGTATTCTTATCATCTATGGTTGGTGTTGTTATTGGTTCAACAGTGACACTGTTTTTAAAAATTTTGGCTTACAGTGAGAGCTCGAGAAGCTTATTGCCTTTTGATTTTTACTATCTTTTACCTCTGGCTTTGATACTTTCTGTCTGGCTGACACGAACTTTTGCACCTTCAGCGGAAGGACACGGAACAGAGAAGGTTATTTCTGCTGTCCATAAAGAAGATGGGAAGATAAAAGTTTCTGTTATCCCTGTCAAAACATTAACAACTGTTCTTACAATTTTTGCTGGTGGTTCAGTGGGTAAAGAAGGACCTGGTGCACAAATAGGTGCAGGTGTTGCATCTCTCCTCTCAAATCTTTTAAAATTTCGTAAACAAGATAGAAAAAAACTTGTTATCTGTGGTATCAGTGCTGGATTTGCAACTGTATTTGGAACACCGATTGCGGGAGCTATTTTTGGAGTTGAGGTACTTATAATTGGTGTAATTATGTATGATGTCCTTCTCCCCTCTTTTATTGCTGGCTTTGCAGCATTTACAACAGCACAGTTTTTGGGTATTGAATACACTTACTATGATTTACATTTTTTTCAAGATGTCTCACTTGATATTATTTTGATTATTAAAGTTGTTTTGGCTGGTCTCTTTTTTGGTTTTGTATCAGATATAGTAATCACAGCAATTTCTCAAACACATACTTTTATTAAAGATATAAAAGTGAGTGCTTATATCAAGGCTTTTGTAGGAGGAAGCATAATAGTTCTTCTTACAGTTATTTTTGGAGAACAATATATTGGTCTTGGGCTAGATACTATAGGTGATGCTTTGAGTCAGACTCCTGCTGATTATACAAATATACACTGGTATACATTTATTTTAAAAACTGTTTTTACTTCGCTCTCATTGGGTGCAGGTGGAAGCGGAGGTGTTATTACGCCTATTTTTTATATCGGGGCGACAAGTGGAAATTTTTTAGGTTCTATTATCTCTCCTGAACATATTCCTCTTTTTGCTGCACTTGGTTTTGTAAGCGTTGTTGCTGCTACGACAAACACTCCTATAGCTTCAACGATTATGGCTGTTGAACTCTTTGGGATAGATATAGCACATTATGCTGCTCTTTCAGCAGTTATCAGTTTTTTGATATCGGGACACAGAAGTATTTTTTCATCACAAATATTGGCTATGAAAAAATCAGAGATGTTAAGTGTTAAAATAGGAGAAGAGATAGAAAACAGCACGACATCCTTAGAAGAGTATGAACAGGATAAAATAGCACGCTTAAAATATCGTCTGCAAGAAAAATATAAACATAAATACAAAAGAAAGAAATAGTTTCTAATGAAAACATTATTTATAGGTGGGATTAAGAGTGGGAAATCTCTTAATGCCGAAAAATATATTCAAACATTATCAAAAAGCAAACCGCTCTATCTTGCAACAACAGAGTTTATCGATGAGGGAATGCAAAAGCGTATAGATGCTCACAAGCTGCAGCGTGAAGATAGATTTATAACAGTAGAAGAGGCATTGGAACTCTCAAAAGAGATTCAAAAACACGACAAGAGTCCGATTTTGGTGGAGTGTTTGAGTATCTGGGTCAATAATATGCTCTATCACGAAAAGAGTGTTGATGCTATGATAGCTGAGATAAACAGTGTAATGATGCAAGATCGTGATGTTGTCTTTGTTATTAATGATGTTAGCTGTGGTGTTATACCCGATAACAAACTTGCCCGTGAGTTTGTAGATGCAAATGGAAAAATCGCACAGCTTGTTGCAAGTGCGTGTGATGAAGTCTATCATGTGGTGGCCGGTATTGCTACGAGGATAAAATGAGTAGAATCTTTCAAGGCTTTGCACTAGCTCTCTCAATGCTGACAAGCCTTCCTTTTTTTAAGGTACATAACTTTTTTAGAGGTATCAACGGCTATGCTGTAATGTTTTATCCGCTTGTGGGTCTGCTGTTGGGTTTTATTTTATATGGTATTTCCCTCCTTTTAGCGCCATATATGCCTCATTTTCATCTTGGTGTGACTCTTTTTGCAATTTGGGTAGTGCTCACAGGCGCTTTACATCTTGATGGCTTTGCAGATACCATAGATGGGCTTTTTGTCTCTAAAGAGCGCTCTTTGGAGGTGATGAAAGATGCTCATAATGGAGGAATGGGAGTGCTTTTTGGCGGAACATTTTTACTCCTAAAGGCCTCCTCTTTAATGGCTCTTGAGAGCTATGTACTGCTGCCTTTGGTACTTCTTCTCTCCCGTTTGGGAGCTGTTGTGCTTATCTACTTTTTCCCTTATATCTCAGGGGGAATGGGGAGTTTGGCAAAAGAGGAGTTGAATGCGAAACATCTGTTTGTTGCTTTACTATATAGTTTAGTATTTGTTTTTCTATATAGTGGGTACAGCCTGTTGTTTGGACTCTTTTTACTTCTTTTCTTTGTGCAGCGTTTCTTTATAAAAAGATATGGTGGTTTTACAGGGGATATCTATGGTTTTACCATAGAGCTTACAGAGCTCTTTTTACTTAACCTTATTATTGTTGGTGTTGTATGAAGATAGTACTGCTGCGTCATTGTGAGGTAGAAGAGGAGTATCAGGGGTGCTATAACGGGCATAATGATATAGGGCTCTCACGCAGAGGCAGAGAAGATGCCAAAAGGGTTGCAAAACGTTTTGCAGGGGAGCTGTTTGAGAGAGTCTATTGTTCAGATCTTCGTCGTGCACGAGAGACACTGGAGCCTTTTGAACAGGCAAAAGATGCAATCTATACAGAGAAGTTGCGTGAGAAGTCCTGGGGCAGACACGAGGGAAAGCGTTTTGAGCAAATTATTGCTGAGGAGAAGATAGAGTATAAGAGTTTTGCACAATGGATAGAGGCCCTTGACGGAGAAGATAGCCAGAGCTATGTAAAGCGGATAGAGACTCTCTTTTTTGAGGAGTTTGCTTCGCTTGATGCAAAACGTATCTTGGTTGTAACACACGCAGGTGTTATACGCACGTTGATGGCCATTGTGAAAAAGATACCGCTTGAGGAGGCTTTTGGCATAGCACTTCCTTATGGCGAATTTGTTGTTTTTGATACAAAAGAGAAATGTTTTAGCACGGTTAAATAAAATATTGGCTACAATGCCACTCCACAAACTTTGGACAGCTGGCCGAGTGGTCGAAGGCGCTCGCCTGGAACGCGGGTGTAGGGTAACCTACCGTGGGTTCGAATCCCACGCTGTCCACCACTTCAAATATGTTATAATCTTCTCTATGAAGAGCAAAATACTCGTTTTTTTACAATTTTTTATCATCTTTTTACTTTTTATCACCTTGTCTAGTGGTATTGTCTATTTCTGGAGTGCATTGATAATCTTTACAATCGGTGTTATTATCGGAATAAAGGCCATTAGAACACATAAAGAGGGTAACTTTAATATTCGTCCTGATATTAAAGAGGAGTGTGAGCTTGTGACCGATGGTATCTATGCTTATATTCGTCATCCGATGTATCTCTCTGTTATTGTTATGATGTTTGGTGTTATGTTAGCTACTTTGAGTCTCTATGGAGTTCTATTGTATATTTTGCTGTTGATAGTAATGTCTGTAAAACTCACTTATGAGGAGTCTCTTTGGTGTCATCATACCAAGGAGTATGAAGAGTATAAGAAAAAAACAAAGCGGCTTATCCCTTTTTTATTTTAAGAATGCGTTATAATAGAAGAAGTAAAAGGAGTTTTTGATGGATGTGATCTTTTATATAAAATTAATCGCAGCATTGGCTCTGTTTTTAACAATGCTTGTATTGCTTCTTTTTTATAAACCGCAAAAAAAAGAACAAAAAAAGCAAAAAAAAGATATTAAGGTTATAAAGGTAGAAAAACAGTACTCTTTAAATGAGATACTAACTATTGTAAAAAAGAAGGAATCAACAAGTAAAGAACTTGGAGATGCTATATCATATCTGGTGAAACATTATGTCAAAATACATCCAAAACTTGGACTTCGTGCACATCCCGATTTTGATATATATTCAGAAATAATATTGCGAATATGTCGTCATCCCAATACAAACAAAGATATTATACTGCTTTTAGATAGAGAACTTGAGAAGCATAACCCTGAATATTTAGTAGAGATTAACGACTCTCTGACAAAAGGACTTAATTCAAGAGGAATTTAATTCTCTTTGTGTGCCGACTCTTTAACAGCTTCAATAAGCTCTTCAAAACCTACTTCACTTGCATTTTCAACTTCTTTCATATTTTGAAGTGCTTCATCGTGTTTTGCAGATGCTTGAAGCTCAAGAGCTTTTTTTAATCCTTGATGAACAACTCTGTGATGTTTTGAAATACTTGGAAGTCTTGGATTGCCTTTTAAAAGTGTTTGACTTACCTCTGCGAACCATTTTCCAAATCGGCAGCTGTTTTCATCAATTATTTGTACGGTTTTAGAATCCAAAAGAGCATTATATGCAGCAAGTTTCAATGATATATGATCAATTTTTCCATTACTGACATGGAGTTCATTTGTAAGATTTTGTGTTTTGTCTTTGATATTACCAGAGTTTTTAACAACCATTGTAATATTATCGGAGAATTCATCAAGTGTTCCCATCACTTTTGATGTTTCATCCATAAATGTAGTACTGATTTCCATCATAGAATTGGAGTTTTGTTTGAGCCCGTTAATATTGATTTCTACCTCTTGAGTCGCTTTTTGTGTGCGTTCTGCAAGTTTTCTTACTTCATCGGCAACAACGGCAAAACCACGCCCATGCTCTCCAGCACGAGCTGCTTCAATAGCAGCATTAAGAGCAAGGAGGTTTGTTTGATCAGAAATATCTTTGATAAGGTTGATTATTTCAGCGATTGAGAGGACACTGCTATTTAGAGAGTTTGCATCATCAGCAAGTGTATTGGCGTGTCCTTGAATTGTTTGAATGGTTGCATCAATATTTGATGTTTGTTCTTGGATGTTATGCATTCTGTTGTTTGTTTTTGCATTGAGTTCATTAATCTCTCCAAGCATTAAAAGATTGTCTTCAATCGTTCTTTGTAAAAATTGTGTACCACTTTCATAACTTTTGAGTATAAGTGCCATATAGTCGCTTTTCTCGTCAGCTACACTTGTTGTTGCTGCTGTTGAGTAGCTGTTTTGATGAGCCTCTTGTAGCTGTTGCTGGAGTCTCTGATTTTCCTCTTGAAGTTGCGTTATCTGACGCTCATACTCCGATTTTAGTTTTTCAATTTTTGCACTACACCCAAACATACTTTTTCCTTCAAATTGTGATGGTATATTTTAACTAGATTTAACTAAATGTTATCTGTAATCGGTCCTTGTACCTTAAGGATATTGAGTTTTTCTAAAGCTTCCAGCTCCTCTTTGGTTCTTACATAACTTGCAATGAGTTCAATTCCAAGAGATTTTGTAACAACATCAAGTGCACTCATAGAATCTTCTGTCTGATCAAGTAAGAAGGAGGCATCTGCTTTTATAAATTCTGGATTGAGCTCTTTAAGATATGAGAAATCGCTGCATTCCCCTGTAAAAGAGTTGATTCCAAAGCCAAAACCATATTGTTTAAAGAGTTGTACCAGTTTTTGAGCAATATCTCTATTTTGAATGGCAAAGTTGTCAGAGACTTCAAAATAGAGTCTGCAAGATAGTTTTTTAGCATATACATCAAAGAGTTTTTGCAGTTCAGAGATTGTTTTTGAATCTTTGAGAAATTCATTGGAGAGACGAACTGAGCATATATCACTTTTGAGCTCATTATGCTGCTCTTTTAAAAGATTTTCTAAAGCAATAAGATAGAGGTCCCTTACCACGCCAAGGTGAATTGCAGGTGCTATAAAGTCACCGTAGCTATAGTGTTTTTCCTCTCCTCCATCAATAACAAAGGTCATCACTTCATGTACAATTTTTTTAGTGTCACTCTGAATTGTCGGCCAAAATTTGAGTTCAATATAGTTCTTCTGAATAGACTCTTCAAAAATAGCTCTCCATTGCTCTTTTGGTAAACTTTTTTTACTCTCTTTCTCTTCGTAGATATATATTTTTTTATCTGTTACTTTTGCTTGTGTCAGCGCATTGTCTGCACGCGTAAGCAAATCACTAATTGCGACATTGGCTCTGTATCTGTATATGCCTATACAAAGAGAGATAAGCTCTTTGTCAAGATTGTTCTCTGCTAAAAGATTTTCAAAACGTTTTTCAATGTTTTGTGCAATTTCAAAAGAACTCTCTGAGTCACAGTCCGGCAACATAAGAACAAACTCGGTTCCATTAATACGTGAGATGACTTTTTCTTGAAACTCTTTAGACTCTTGAAGGAAGATATTTGCAAGGATATAGAAGAACTTATCTGCCTCTTTTCGTCCTAGCTGTTTATTGAGTAACTCGGCACCATTTAAAGCTATAAGCATCAGGGTTCCACCCTCATTTTTTGTCTCAAGTTGAAGGAGCTCAGGAAGTTTGAGCATAAGATAACGACGGTTAAAGAGTTTTGTAATGGGGTCATTGTAGAGAAGTTCTCTGTTTCTTTGTGCTGATTCGTTGGCCTTGTTAAATATCTCTTCAACTTTTTTGACCATTGCATTCATAGCGTGAGCCACTTCTCTAAACTCTGTTGTATAAGGTTCTTGTGTCTCGATAACAAACTCATTTTTTAAAATTGCCTCTGCTTGGTACTGGATACGCTTGAGTGGTTTGAGAATAAAGTGCAGCATAATATTTAAAATGATGAGTGAGAGTGATACCGATATTAAAAAGAGGTAGAGAAGTTTTGTAAATGTTTGATAGAGTGCTTCATAAATAGCAGATGCATCGGCAATGATTGTTACTCTTCCGATAGTATCCCATCTTGAACTTACCTCTTTGCTGTGAGCTTTTAATTGAATATTTGCAAAATCAATAAACCATTGTGGTACAGATGCAATTTTCTTTTTTTTCTCTTGAATATAGTGAAAGCTTGTGTCTGTAGATATAAATGCTATTTTTGCATAGGAACCTTTTTCAAATTCTGAATCTATTATAGCACTTATAAGGACAGGTTCTCCTCCTGTTTCTGCAATTTTACTGCTAAGTGTTTTAAGATTGTTCAATGTGGTATGTTTGAGTGTTGTGAGCATCTCTTTTTTTGTACCTTTGTAGTCAATGAACATAACTGAAGCAAGTACAATGACAATCATCAATGATAATACTAATGCTATCTGTTTAAAGAGTGTCATAGTGTTCCTTTTGTGTTAAAGAGTACGCTTGTATTCTTTTATATTATGTTGAAATTTATTCTTTATTATACTGAAATTATTGCTGTCTTTTATTAAATCCTGATGTTCCCTGTTTTGCCTCAATGGAGAATGCCTTTGCATAGGGTTTGAGGTAAGGTGGAACGGCTCTGCCTTTGAGTTTCATCATATCGTGAAGCATTCTGTCGGCAACTTCGCTTGGCTTGTGGTTTTTTATCTGCGTGAGATAGTTAAAGAGCAGTTCGCCAAGACGGGGCAGGGCTATTTTATATGTTGAGAGAGTCTGTTGATATATCCACAGAGAAAAAGCGTAGAAGTTCTCATAGACACTCTCATCTCTCCAGAGAAGTTTGAGGCTGTTTTTAAAATTGCCGCTGTTGTAGTAGAGATCCCAAAAACGAGCAAAGCGTTTCATTATTTGAATATCTTTAAATGAGAGCTGTTTGTTCTTTAAAATATCATACGGAGGAATATCACTATAGACCATTCCGTGCTCGATATCGTGGCGATTAATATGTGTTCCAGAGAGTTTTTTCAAGATACCTATCTGAATTTCACAGCTGCTTAGTCGCATAAGCTCATCAAGATTGTGTCCAAAACTCTCCAAAGACTCTCCAGGAAGTCCTACAATAAGGTCAAGGTGAATATGTGCGTGTGTCTCATTCTCTAAAAATGCGATATTCTCTTTGATTTTATCAAGTTTGAGTTGACGTGAGATGTTATTGGCTATCTCCAGGTTGAGTGTCTGAATTCCTATCTCAAGTTGAAGCGCTCCTGCTGGAAAAGCTTGTATCTTTGCACGCAAACTCTGGGGAAAGTGGTCGGGAATAACTTCAAAGTGGGCAAAGTAGGGTGGCTCTTTTTCCAAAAAGAAATCCAAAATCCTGTTTGCTGTTTTCATATTGAGATTGAAGGTCCTATCAACAAATTTAAAATTTCTTGCACCTCTTTGCCAGAGCTTTTCAAACTCCTCTAAAACAGTATCCAAATCAAATGCACGGACTCTCTCATCCATAGAGGAGAGGCAAAACTCACACGCAAAAGGACATCCGCGTGAGACCTCTACATAGAGATAACGGTTCTGTATGTCGTGGTCGCTGTAGTATTTGTAGGGGAGTTCTATCTTTTGTAGATCTGGAATACTCATTCGGATTGTACGCTCAGCTGCTCTGTTGTTTTGAATATCTTTGCAGAGCTGATAGAAGGCCAAATCACCCTCCCCCTCAATGATATAATCAGCAAGGTCAAAATTGACGCGGAAGGGTTGGTAGCTAACCTCCGGACCACCTAAGACTATGATGGTTTTTGGGGAGATTTTTTTAAGAATATGTAAAAGTTCATAAATCTCTGAAGCATTCCAGATATAGACACCAAGCCCTATAATATCAGGAGTCTTGTCAAGCAACTTCTCTGCAATAGTCTGAATGGCATCATTGATACTAAACTCCATTATCTCTGTATCCGTTTGCAACTCCTGCATATTTGCATAGAGATAACGAAGTCCAATAGCTGAGTGTGTATAACGAGAGTTAAGTGTACTTAAAATGATTTTCATAAAAGAAGTGTAACATAAAAAGGAAGAAAACAGCCAAGAGAAATAAAAGGGGAAAACTTGGCTGTTTAAAAAATTTATAGGAGTATATGTCTCGAATTATGAAAGGGGGAAAACATAATTGAGATGTTGAAATTATAATAATTATAAGTAAATATTAGGTAAATACCTAAGATTTACTTGCATTCTCTTTATACTCAATAAGCATTTGATCCAATTTTGCAAAAAGTTCTGTTGATGCATCTTCCATTTTTGCAAAGTTCTCTGTAATTTTTTGAGGATGGTCATATTTGATAACGGAGTTGTCATGGACATACTGCATATTTTCAAGTACTCTGTTATGCACCTCTGCGTGAGGAATATCCATCTCTTTAAATGCTTTTGTCTGTCCAAAACGTTCTGCACCAAGAGAGTGGTACCATTGTCCCATACGGCAGCTGTTGTGGTCTGGGAACTCTCTCTCTTTGTCATCATTGATAACAGCAGAGTAGGCATTTGATTTAAAGAGAATATGATCCACTTTCACAAGTGTTGTAAAGAGGCGGTTTTGAATATTGACAGCAGATGCAGAAGCTTCCGATGCAAGATGGTTGAGATCTTTAAATGTCCCTTCAAATTCATTAATAACACTGCTTGATTCTTGCGCAATATTGCTAATTTCATCAGAGTTGCTTCGCATATCATTTGCTTCCTGCTGGAGTGTGGAGATGGTAATCTCAATTTCGTGTGTTGCTTTTTGTGTGCGTTCTGCAAGTTTTCTTACTTCATCGGCAACAACGGCAAATCCGCGTCCGTGTTCTCCAGCACGAGCCGCTTCAATAGCAGCATTGAGGGCTAAGAGATTTGTCTGATCTGCAATATCTTTAATAAGTCCAATGACTTCAGATATCTCGTGACTTCTGCTCTCTAAAGAGATGATACCTTCGTGTGATGAAGCGATAAGTTCAACAAGCGAGTTAAGGCGCTCTCCAATCTCAAGAACATTTTTGAGTGATTCGGCAGACTCTTGTGCAGTTTTTGTTGATACTTCAACAATTTCACTTGCATCATCAGATGAAATCGTTAGATCTCCCTGGATAATATTAAGTCCCTGTGCAACACCACCGCCGAGTTTTGTAAAGCCGTGTGCCATTTCGCCACGGATTTTTGTCTCATACCCGCTAACGATAGATACAATGGCTTTATTGACAGTCTCAGCAGTTGAATGAAATACACCTTGCAGCCCTGTCGGATATGCATGACGATATGTTTTTCCATGAGAAGCTGCCTCAATAGTTGTTGCCGTGTCACGCATAAAGGCTTCGAGTTGGTCAAGTGTATCATTGAGTGTCCATGCGATATTAGAGAGTTGAGAGTTGTCATTTGGGATATGTGTAATACGCTCTTCCAACTCACCTTTTGCTGCGTGAGAGAGTACTCTCTCTAAATCATTTAAAATTTTTGTATGTTGAGAGCCCGCCGATGCTGTTGGTATAAAGAGTGCAATTATGATAGCAAACAGGGCAACAGCTGCTATAATATATTGTGCAATAACAACTCCATAAAGTGCCACACAAAGCAGTACAATAGTGAGTAGTAGGGATTGTTTATTTTTGAATAGAGATGATAAGTTCATCGTAGCTTACTCCTTTTTCTTTTAATAGGTCTTGAAGAATCTTCTCTCCTGCAGCTATTCCACCACTTCTTTCAGCTTGAAGCATCTGCGCATAAAGGGGTTCTATAATTGCAAGTGCTTCTGGGTTTGGTTTTCTTCTTACAGAGTAGTATCCAAGAATATTTCCTCTTGGGTCCAGTGAAGCAGTAACATTTGCATAAACCCAGTAGTCATTTCCGTTTTTTGTTTTGTTGAGAACATAAGCAAATATCTCTTTTTTATTTTGAATTCTCTCCCAGAGAAGCTTAAAAACTGTTTTTGGCATATCTGGATGACGGATAATGTTATGCGGTTTGCCAAGAAGCTCATCTTCTGTATATTCTGACATATCGATAAAAATTTTATTGACATAGGTGAGGCGACCTTTTGTATCGGTTTTTGATACAATAAAATCATTCTCATTCATCTCTCTTGTCATTGTTTCCACCTTGTTCTTTAGTGTTTGTTGGTAATGCTAAGTATTCTACCATATTATTATTGCAAATACGGTTATAATTACAAAATGATTTTACTACTGGCACTTTTTTACTATTTCTATTTTTCAATTATCGGTATCTATATAATATTTTTACCAAAAATATTAGCTGAAGTGGGCTACAGTGCAAGTGATATAGGTATAATTCTTGCAGCATCTCCACTTATAAAATTTTTAATGCCTTTTCTTTTTACAAAGATTTTAAAGCTTAACACCCCTCTTTTTAATGGGGCATTGTTGTTGGTTCTTTTGAGTGCATTCTCTTTTTACTTCTCTTTGGAGCAGTTCTATCTGCTCCTGTTTAGTAATATAGGACTTGGAATAGGTTTGAGTCTTGTTTTGCCTTATGTAGAGTTAATATCACTACAGACAATTACAAAAGAGCACTATGGAAAAGTGCGACTCTTTGGCTCTTTGGGTTTTATTCTTGTTGCTTTGGTGCTTGTGAAGTTTTTAAGTGCAGCGGTGGTTGCTTTAAATTTTCTCTTTACATTGACATTGCTAATGAGTGTCACAGCCTATTATGTACAAAAAAAGGCAACTCCAAAAGAGGAGCGAACAGAGTTGCATAACGTAGATAATGATATTGACTTTTTAAAAGATTACAAACTCTGGATTGCTCTGCTATTGATGCAGACAAGTTTTGGTTCTTTTTACAATTTTTTTACAATCTATGAGACGGACAGGGGTATTTCACTTGATATGACCATCTATCTCTGGAGTTTTGGAGTTGCAGTGGAGATATGTATGCTCTTTTTTCAAGGAAGACTTTTGCGTGGGAATCTGCTCTCTATTTTAGAGGTGACAATTTTTGCAACTGCTGTTCGTTGGTTTTTGCTTTTTGCCTACCCTACAAATATAGGATTGCTTTTTTTCTCACAATCGCTACACGCTTTGAGTTTTGCACTGTTTCACTCTGCTGCAATCTCCTATCTCTTTGCGCATTATAGACATAAATCACTGGCGCAGCAGTTTTTTTCAGGTATTTCTTATGGATTAGGAGGTCTTAGTGGTGCTTTGATGGCAGGTTTTGTCTATCAGTATTATCCGAGTTATCTTTTTTTAAGCTCTTCTTTTATAGCTTTTTTGGCACTACTGATGATTTTTCTCTATAAAAAGGAGCGAGTCTCACTTGCGTGAGACTCGATGTTTTTAGTAATCAGCAATAAGATTGAGTGTAAATGTTGTATCTGTATGATATTTACCTGCAGCCGGTTGATTAACATAATCTACTTTGTAGCTTACACCTGCAGAGAAGATATCTGAAAGTTTTGAAATAAGTGAAGTTTTTGAGTATCCAAAGTAGTTTTTAAGAAATTTAGCTTCACCGCGAACTGCTAACTCTTGAGCAAATTTAAGGTTTTGAGTAATTTGATAATCATAGTTTGCTTTGAGTTTAAAAGCTGCATAATCTTTTTTTCTCCCTTTTGTAATTGCTAACACAGGAAGATTGTTCGTATTTGGATAATTAACTATCACTGTTTTGCCAAGATCTGCATATCTTGTATCAGTGTATTGATCTATAGCATAGAGAATATTAGCCTCCAAGCTCAAATTCTGTTTTTTGCTACTGAGTGCTTTATATTTTATGCCAGGACCTGTATAGAATTGATAATCAAAAGTTGAGAATTTATCTACTTTATATCCTGCAAGATAATCAAAGTAAAGATTATCTGTAAGAGCATAATCATAGTTTGCTTCAATAAGATACTTGTTCTTTGTCTCTTTTGAACTGCTTGTTGCATATTGTGCATCAAGATGTAGTGCAGCGTGATGTTTTCCCCACGCTTTTTTTGCTTTTGCATCAAGATTAAGCGTACGTGTGCTTGTATTTCCGCTTGTTTCAATATAGCCAAGCTCTGTATGTGTCGTTAGTGGTGTTGTTTTTTCTTCAGCATGTGCTGCAACTATTAAAGTAGATGCAGCAAGTGTGCTTAATAAAATTTTTTTCATTTTTGTCCTTTGTTTTTATATCTATTTATCTGTATGAACATCCATTTGTGGATACGGTATTGAGATACCTTTTTCATCAAATGTAATTTTAACATTTTCAAGCATATCAAAATGAACATCCCAGTAATCTTCTGTTTTTGTCCAGGCACGAACAACAAAATTAACACTGCTGTCTGCAAGTTCATTAACTGCAACAAATGGAGCCGGCTCGCGTAAAACACGTGGATCGTTATGAACGATATCTAAAAGTGTCTCTTTTGCAAGTTTTAAATCATCATCATAGCCTATACCAAAGATGTGATCTACACGACGTGTATCTCTGTTTGAGAAGTTTGTAATGTTGCCACCGATAATTGATGAGTTCGGAATAATTACAGTACGTTTATCTACCGGAGTGATAATTGTAGAGAAGAGATTGATATCTGTAACTTCACCTGTAACACCTGCAGTCTCAATAACATCACCGACTTTGAAAGGACGGAATAGAATAATAAGCACAGCTGCACCGATATTTGAGAATGAACCTTGAAGTGCAAGACCAATCGCCAATGTTGCAGCACCAAAGACGGCTACAAATGAGCTTGTGTTGACACCAAGTTGATTCAGTGATGCGATGATTACCATCAACAGAAGTGAAAAATAGATAATGCTTTCACTAAACTCAACAAGAGTTCTGTCAATATTTGCTTTGAGCATTAAACTTTTAATGAAAGCAGTCAGTTTATTTACAAGCCACTTCCCTACCATAAAGATGATGATAGCTGCAATGATTTTTAAACCATATTCACTTGCATACATAATTGCCATATCTTTGTATTGTGTAATATTTAAGTCCATAAATATATCCTTCTTTTTATGAGATGACGAAATTATAACGAAGAAGGATGAGTAATTAGTGAAGTTCTTTTTGTATCGATTCTATGGTGCGTGAGAGTTGATAATAGTTGTTAAGATAGGGAGATTTTATCTTAAAAAGATGTTGTCTGTATTTGAGATAGTTCTTCCAGACTCTCTTACTCTGTACAAGACGCTCTCTTTTTGCAAGTTCGAAACTGACGGCAGCATTGATAAATCCTTTGAGGAGCTTCACTTCGTTGTCTGTTTCAAAACGGCGTGGAAACCAGAGCTCTTCAAGTATTTCATGTGCTTCAAAAAAAAGCTCCTGCGTAAGAGAGTTTTGAAATTCACGAAGCTTTTTCTTTATCATCGCTTCTCCAGGAGTTGCATATTTTTTCTCCAATAGCCTCGGCCGCCTTTGAGTGAAATACAGTGATATTGAGGAAATTTTTTTTTGTACTCTTTGAGCCTATCAAGTGTTGCTTTACCCGTGTCACAGTAAAAGACAAAAACAGAACCGGGAGGATATTTTTTCATCTCATAGGGGTTGTATGTTATACTTTTTGCTTTTTCTATGGGTGCGAGGATGGTATCTACAAGGAGAACTTCAATTCCCTCTTTTGCAAGATGCTCTTTATTTTCTAAAAACTCTTTTTGAGTCCATTCATTAGGATAATTCATACTATAATTATAGAGTCTATAGATTAGAACTAATTGAAGAAAAAAAACAAGAGAGTAGAAGTGTGGAAAAACCAATAAATGATTTTTCTCTTTTTGAAGAGATATGGCATGCGATATCACATGGATTTGGGCTTTTTTTAAGTACCTTTGGTTTTGGTGTTCTCTTTACTATTGCCGTTTTGGATGGTGATGTTCAGAAAATCTGGACAACAGTTGTTTTTGGTATAGGGCTGTTGAGTATGTATGGTGCATCAACGCTCTATCACGCTATTCCTCATTCTCAAAACAGGCTCAAAGCAGTCTTGCAGATATGTGATCATGCTGCTATCTACATTTTGATAGCAAGCACTTATACGCCGGTTGTTATTCTTGGTGTTACAGGGATTTTTGGGTGGATACTTTTTGGAATAGTCTGGTCTTTTGCACTGCTTGGTATCTATTTGAAATTCTATTTTCCAGGCAGATTTGAGATATTTTCACTTGTTTTGTATGCTGTGATGGGATGGATGATTATTATTGCCTATCATCCCTTAATAGAACATGCAGGTTTGCTTGTTTTTGCTCTGTTGTTAGCGGGTGGTATCACCTATAGTGTAGGTATATTCTTTTATGTGCGAGACTCTATGACACTGAATCACGCTCTTTGGCATCTTTTTGTGCTTGGTGGCAGTATTTTCCACTACTTTAGCGTCTTTTTGTTAATGAAATAGGTTACAATGTCACAATGGCAAAGAAAAATAAGAAAAACTCAAAGATAAATCAACGCATACGCAAATATTTTGACGGTGACCCTTTTGATGTAGGTATTGAGAGAGTAGAGAGTAAAACGCTTAGTGAGCTCTTCGGTGCTCTTGGTATCTATGATATAGAACATAACAAAAAGCTGATGGTAAAGACACTCCGTATGATATGGAGCGAGGCTGAGAGCGTAATGCGCCAGGATATTTTGCACTTCTTTGAAGCAGACGGCAGAGTCTATAAATCAGAAAAACCTAAAGATGAACCGCACTTTAACCGCGAAGAGAAGATTGAAGCGATTTTAGAGGAGCTTGATGTCAGCGACGAAGAAGCACTGCGTCTGCGTGAGGCATTTGCAACGGTACGTGCAAAGAAGATTACCATTGAAAAGATGGAATCAAAACTGCGAAATATCCGTTTTGAGTTAAAAAAAGAGAAGCTTGAGCATGAACTAGAGGGTCTTTTTGACATTGATGACAGCTTTGAATTTAATGCTTCCTTGCGATACGCTCTTTATGATCAGAGTTTTCACAAGATTTTAACACTACACACAAAACCCTACTCCTATGAGTATATAGAAGAGACACCTTATGAAGAGATAGTGGAGCGTATCGGTGCAGATAAGCTTGCTGTAGTAACTGAGAAACAAAAGAGTATCGATACCTTTTTGCAAAATCTGAAGTACCCTCATGCATATCTGAGCACAAAAGAGATTCTTGACTCTCTTCGTGCCTCTCCACCGAAAACAAAACTAACATATCCGCTTGTGAGTGCCAAGGTTTTAAAGCGTATTATTGCCCAAAAGATTGCAGCCAAAGAGATAGAGTTGCATGTACAGGAGGTTTTAATCGTTGTTGATGAGCACCTCAAACTGCCACATTCAGAGATAGAGGTGGCGTATAATCTTGAGCTGCATATTGAGCTTGATGGTCTGCTTGAAGAGATATGGAACTCACGCCGCTTTAATTTTGATGATGTTCATAGTGAGGTAAAAAAGGAGTATGAGGAGGAGTTTTTAAGTGAGCTGCATGAGCTTGTAGAGGAGTGCAGGGAGTATGCCCAGCTGCTGCATTTTAGCGAGGAGGAACTTCACGCAAGGGTATATGAGTTTGTTACAGAGCTCTTGCCAAGAACACTTTATCTCACGCAAAAGATAAAGCGCAAAATTACACGAAGATTTCTGCACTCTATTCAGGGTGAGTTGATTAAAAAGCAGCGTCAGGAGCTGCTTGCCCGTACTATTCGTGACTTTAAAAACCTCTTCCCAGTAGCGCGTGGGATGAAGCGAAAGCTCACGCTCCATATTGGTCCGACAAACAGCGGAAAAACCTACAGAGCTATGCAGCAGCTTCAAGAGGCAGATACCGGTTACTATCTTGCACCTCTGAGACTTTTGGCTTTAGAGGGATATGAAAACCTTAAAGCCCAGGGGATAGATGCCTCTTTGATAACCGGAGAGGAGCAGATACTCGATGAGGATGCGACACATATAAGCTCAACGATTGAGATGATGAACTATGATGTTGATGTGGATGTCTGTGTCATTGATGAGGTGCAGATGATAGATGATAGAGACCGTGGCTGGGCGTGGGCAAATGCCATTATCGGTGCACCGGCAGCAGAGGTGATAATGACAGGCTCACCCAATGTCAAAGATGCCATCATCGCACTTGCAGAGTATCTTGGAGAAGAGTTAGAGATTATAGAGTTTGAGCGAAAAAATCCTCTTGAACTTTTAGAAAAGCCGACAGATTTTAAAGAGATAGAAGCAGGAACGGCAGTCGTTGCCTTTAGCCGTAAGGATGTGCTCAAGCTCAAACAACGCCTCTCAGCATCATTTCGTGTGAGTGTTGTCTATGGCAACCTCTCTCCTGAAGTAAGACGCGAAGAGGCAAGACGTTTCCGTGAAGGAGAGACTGAGATTTTAGTTGCTACCGATGCGATTGCTATGGGGATGAATCTGCCGATAAAGACCATTTTATTCTCAAAGGCAGAGAAGTTTGACGGCATTGCACAGCGCAATCTCTTTCCTTCCGAGATTCAGCAGATAGCAGGTCGGGCAGGGCGTTATGGACTGCATGAGAATGGTTATGTTGGAGCATTGAATAAGGAAGCGCTCTCTATTATTAAAAAGAATTTTGAAAAAGAGCCAAAAAAGGTAAAGACTCCTTTTAAAGTGATGGCATCATTGGAGCATATCAAGCTTGTAAGCACTATTTTGGAGGAGAACTCTTTAGAGGAGATACTTCGTTTTTTCATTAAAAATATGGAGTTTAACGGCCCTTTTTATGCGGCAAGCCTGGATGATATGCTGGAGGCCTCACGCATTGTTGATGCGTATGATTTAGATATTGCGATGAAGTATCATCTTGCATGTGCCCCTCTGACACTTAAATCTACCTATATTATTGAGGCGTATGAGAGTTATATTCACTCTTTGGAGCAAAAAGAGCCCATCTATTATCATCCGCCACGTCTGCAAGGCTCCTATGCTCAGACATCCGATGAGCTTTTACGTGCCGAGGATATGGTTAAAGAGATATCGCTCTACTTATGGCTCTCTTACAGATTTCCGGACTATTTTGTAGATGAAGAGAAAGCAAGGCGTTACAGAGGGGTACTTAATCGCTATATTGAAAACACATTGCAGCAAACACAGCTTGCTCAAGTTTGCAAGCTCTGTTCAAAACCGCTTCCGCTCAACTCAAAGTATGCGATTTGTCAATCCTGTTTTCGTAAGAACTATACACATAGACGAGGGCCGAGACGGCGCTAGAGAGCTCTAGCTTTTAAACTCATTAATAGTTGCTTGGAGTGAAGAGGCAACATCAACCAGTTTTTGCAAGTCATTTTCAATACTAGCAACACTTGTTTTATTTGCTGTTGAGAGTGCTTCGATATTGGCAATATTATCAATAATTTCTTGAAGGTTTTTGCTCATTTTTAAGCTGTCATCTTTTGATTTGTTGGCAACCTCTGTTGAGCTTCTCATCGCATCCGTTGTGATGTTTATTTTATCTTCTACATCACTGGAAACATCAGAGAGAGCCTCAATATTTTTGGCATTATCTGCCATCTTATCACTTACATCATTGATAGATTGTACAATGGTATTGACGCTGATATCTATCTCTGCAAGTCCTTTTTGTGTGCGTTCTGCCAGTTTTCGTACCTCATCTGCAACAACTGCAAAGCCTCTTCCATGCTCACCTGCGCGTGCCGCTTCAATAGCCGCATTAAGAGCTAAGAGATTTGTCTGTTCGGCAATATCTCGGATAATCTCAAGTACATCTTTAACCTGGTCTGCATCGCTTTTGAGTGAGCCGAGTTCATCAAGCAGTTCGCTCTCTGTTTCAACAAAAGTTGAAACCTCATGGCTAAGAATATTAAGAGACTCTTTTGCCGTGGTGAGCTCATCTTGAGCTGTTAATATCTTCTCTTGTGTTTGTGCTGCAGCGTCAATTGTTTCATTGAGAGTCTCTTGGATTACTTCGCTTTTTTGGCTTGTTATTGCAACAATTGCCTGTTCTTGCTGTGTCCCTTTATGAATAACCTGAGAAGCTACTTTAATCTCATCGGCAATCTCTTTGTTTCTGTGGCCTAAAGATTTGATGTCATTTATTGTCTCTTGAATCATCTCAATAAATTTATTGACTTCATTTGCTGTCTCTCCAAACTCATTGCCTTTTTTATATGCAAGTCTTTTTGTAAGGTCTTTGTTCCCACTTACAAGGTCTGCGATTTTTTCACGCAGGTGCGAGAGAGGTGTAAATATCTCACGCATAAAAAATATGGTTGCCAATATTGCAAAGAGAATACCTGCAAGAACCAAGGAGATAATAAGTGTAAGATTTGTATTCTCTATTTCAGCATCATTTTTATCTAAAGAGAGAACAAGGTCCATAACACCTAAAACATTTCCCTCCTCTGTATTGTAGTGACACTGCAGACATCTCTTTTCCGCAATCATTGGTTTTATCATACGAATTGAGTGGTGGCCGTTTTCATTTTTTTCAAGCATTTTTGTTGTTTTGTTTTGAAAAATCTCTTGAAATAGTGGGTTTTTTGTGAATTTTTCATTAGGAGCATAAACATCAAGAACAGCTTTTGATTTTATAATTTTGAGTTGTTTTATACCACCTATCTGTCTGGCTTTTTCAAAAGCTGTCTGGACAACTTCAGGGTCTCCCATCATCATACTTGTTGTCATTGTCTGAAAGATTGATTCACTCAGCATCTGCAGTGATTTTTTCACTGTGGTATTGGATAGATCGTGGAGTGTTGAAGATAGATAATATGTGATAGATAACAATCCGAGAACACTCAGCGTGGCGATAGAGACTATAACTTTTGATTTGACAGAACTAAACACGATATTATCCCCTTTAATAGTGATTAAGAGGATAATTGTAGCAAAATTCCTTTGTTTTTGTATTATATACTGTAGAGTAAAATCTCTATTTGCTGTAAAATATCACGATTTGTTGCACTGTTTTTGGCAGCGTAGGCAAGTGCAGCACCCGCTCCGACACCCTCTTTAGCTTCTCCATCATCATATTTGTGCAAAACTGGAATTTCTGCATCAGCAAAGGAGAATGTCGTATAGAGTGCGTGAGGTTTGTAGCTGAGCTGTTCTAAAAGATGCTTGATATTGGAATTTTCATCTTTTGCAACCCAGGATGTCGTTGCAAGAGTAATATTTTCATCTTTAACGCGCATTAAAACATCTTCACGCAGTGCATCGGCAATAAGCAGACAAGCTGCCATCTGTGTTCCGCCTGCCAGTACTATATGAAAACGACGGGATGCCTCAAGAATAAATCCGGCACAAAAGAGGAGCATATTATCACTTACAATCCCCAGTTTTTCAAAATTGTCCATATCATCATTAATAAGTGAGAGAGCCTTTTGGATTGTCTCCTCTTTTATGCCTTTGGGTACATTTAAAAAGCTCGATGAAAAATCATCTGCTACATCATATCCAAGAGCCAGAGCTGAAGCGGCTGCTGTTGTTGTGCCTGCTGGAGTACTCTCTGCCAATATAAGATAGTTTCCTTTGAGCTCATACGCTTTGCCTGCTGCTCTTCCTTTTGCAAAGATAGCTTTGGCATCAATGTCAGCCCCTGAAGCGATGGATGAGGAAGGTTTTATATCAAAGTGATGCAGTTTGCACATTTGTGGCTCTTTTACAAGGCCGAGATCTAAAATCTCTATGGAACTAAAAGGTAGTGTATTATGGACAGCACGGGTTATAATACCAGGTGTTGGAACACCTGTAGGGGTTTCAGCCAGTTCTTCTAGTGAAAAGACCTTCTCATTTGTAATAAACTCAGCATCAAGTGTCGGTGTAAGTGGAATCATTCCCGGAATTCCGGCTTGGGTGATTCCTTCTATCTCGCAAGTATGTGTAACGGTTGCAGCGAGTAGCAAATCAGCCTTACCCTCTGCGATAGAATCTAGTTTGTCTGTAAATATATTATAAGTTTGCATTTTACTCAATCTTTTTTTTATAATTTTACCTAAATAACAACTAATATGTATTATTATTGCAAGAGATAATTACACAAACAAAGGATAGAGTAGATGATAACTACAAGTGAGTTAAAAAGTAAAATTATTGAAGGTTTGAGCCTCGAAGATATTACACCTGATGAGATAGAAGATGATATGGCTCTTTTTGGTGATGACGGTTTAGGTTTGGACTCTGTTGATGCAATAGAACTCACTCTTGTTATTGAGCGTGAATTTGGTGTAAAAATAGCAAATATGGCAGATGCCGAGTCGATTTTTGCCAATGCTGCTTCACTTTGTAACTATATAAACGAACATAAATAGACGATGCCGCAGATGCTGAATCTCCCTCATCAACCTCCTATTCGTTTTGCACAGAATGTTATTGCAAAAGAAGATGATGGTGTCCGTGTCGCAGTATCTTTTCCAAAAGCTCCCTCTTTGGGAATGATGATAGAGGCTGCTGCGCAGAGCTGTGCCGGGCTTGAAGATGAGAATGGCAGTACAAAAGAGGGTTTTTTACTCGCTTTAAAAGGTATAAAACTCCATCAAAAAGCCAAAGAACTATCGTATGAAATAGTGGTAAAAAAAGAGTATGAACTCGGGAGTATGCACTATATAGATTTTAAAGTTTATAGCTGTGCAAACCAAGAAGAGGTGGCAAGTGGCCACTTGACAGTGGCTCTTGCTTCATAGTGTTTAGAGTCTGCCTCTAGTCTCTACAACTTTGCCTTTGTTAAATCTTACATAGGCACTTGAGAATCTATGGTACCAATATACCCACTCATCAGATTTTAGTGACGGTGTTCTGTGAAATGGAGGATATCCACGTGCTAAAAGAACTTCATCTTTTGTCATGCCCATAACAATTTTGTTTTGTTTAATGTATTTTGCATGTTTGTATTTTGAAAGTTTTACAGGTTTTTTGCCAAAAAGTCTTGTAATCATTGTTGCCGCATCTGCTTTTGTATGCTGAGGCATAATGAAATAGGTGATTTTTCTTCCTTTGTAGTCAAAAACGAGTGCTTTTGATGTTGCTTTTAAGAGCGTCACTTTTGAGTTAATTGGAATAATCGCGCCTCTTGAGTAGTTTGTTCCATAAACACGATCTCTCTCTTCCCACATTGGTACCTGTGTATAGAGTGTAGCTTTAGAGTCAATAAGTGACTGCTGTTCTGGTGAAAGTTTTGCAGCCCCACACCCACTAATGATCAGTGTTACAAAAAGGGCTATAAGTGCCTGAATTATTCTTTTCATTTAAGAATACCTCCTTTTTTAATTTTACTTCAGTATTGTAGTTGAGAAAAACTTAAGAGAGCGTTATAATCTCTGTTTATAGTAGTTTTTAGTTACTTTTTGATAAAATTCTTTATTATATGCAGTTAATTGAAATCCATGAATTAAGGTTTTTATGAAAAAAGTTTTAGTGCTCTACTACTCTCAAAGCGGTCAGTTAAAAAATGTTATTGAGAGTTTTATTTCTGAGTTGCCCGATGATAATATCAAAGTTGATCTCAGAGAGATAAAACCGAAGAGCTCTTATCCATACCCGTGGCCTTTTTATCACTTTTTTGACGAGTTCCCGGAGGCTGTCTATATGGATGGCTGCGAAGTTGAAGAGATTGAGAACCTTGAAGATGAGTATGATTTGATAATTTTGGGATATACCGTATGGTATCTCTCTCCTTCCATTCCAATTACCGGATTTTTAAAGTCAAAACAGGCAAAAACAATCTTCAAAGGCAAGCCGGTTGTAACATTAATCGCCTGTAGAGATATGTGGGTGATGGCTCAGGAGAAGATGAAAAAACTCTTAAAAGGATTAGATGCGAAACATATAGATAATGTTGTGTTGAGCGATCAGGGAAAGAGTATCTATACATTCTTTACAACACCAAGGTGGTTGCTCAGTGGGAAAAAAGATGCATTTTGGTTCTTTCCTCCTGCGGGTATTGCAAAAGAGGAGATGGCAGCTGCTTCTCGCTTTGGAAAACGGCTCAATGAAGCACTGCATCAAAACAGAGAACAAGAGGGGAAAGCACTTTTAAGAGGATTAGGTGCTGTTAATGTCAATGGAAAATTGATTGCAACAGAAAAGATAGCGACACGCAGTTTTATGATATGGGGAAAAATAATAAAACTCTCTGGTCCAAAATACTCAATAGCAAGAAAAATTACTATTACTTTTTACGCAGTTTTTCTCCTTGCACTGGTTTTAACTGTTGTTCCTTTAAATATTTTAGTAAGAAAATTGATTTATCCCCTACAAAAAGATAAAATTACACTATTAGAAGAGTATTATGAACAACCAAGTGGAAAATAGGAGTTTATCATAGAAGTTTATATTAACAAGGTAAGTGCATTCTTGCCAAATGAAGCAGTAGATAATGAAAATATAGAAAAAGTTCTTGGACAGATAGGTGAGCGTCCTTCTCGTGCAAAAAAAGTAGTTCTTAAATCAAACAAGATTGTCTCACGCTACTACGCAATAGATCCAAAAACCGGTAAAACGACACATACAAATGCAGAGCTGACAGCAGAGGCTGTTCGTGCTTTTGGTCCAGAATCTTTAGAGAATCTGGACCTTTTGGTATGTGGTACGACCATTCCTGACCAGCTGATGCCAAATCACGCACTTATGGTTCATGGTGAGCTGGGAATTGCCCCTTTGGAGGTCGTCTCAACCGCAGGAATCTGCCTCAGTGGTGCAACAGCGCTCAAATATGCCTACACATCCATTAAAGCAGGTGAGGCTGACGCTGCTGTCTCAACCGGAAGTGAAAATGTAAGCTCGGCAATGCGTGCAAAACATTTTAAAGAGGAGATGAAGGCGAAGGTTGATGCTTTGGAGAAAAATCTTGAGATTGCCTTTGAAAAAGATTTTTTGCGCTGGATGTTAAGTGATGGTGCGGGAGCATTCTATCTTCAAAACAGACCAAACGAAGAGGGGATTTCGCTGAAGATTGAGCGTATCTTCTCACGCTCTTATGCCAATGAGCTTGAGACCTGTATGTACAGCGGTTGTGATAAGCTTGAAGATGGGACTATCAAAGGGTGGAGAGAGTATGAGCCAGAAGAGTTTTTGACAAACTCCATCTTTGCCATCAAGCAGGATGTTAAACTCTTAAATAGCAATATTATAGAATATACAGTAACCAAACCGCTTGAGGAGATGCTTGCAAAAGAGATGTTTCATCCTGATGAGATTGACTGGTTTTTACCGCACTACTCCTCTGGTTTCTTTAGAGACAAGGTCTATGAGGGGATGAAAAAAGCAGGATGTGATATTCCTCAAGAGCGATGGTTTACAAACCTTCCTTACAAAGGAAATACAGGGAGTGCCTCTTTTTATATTATGGTAGAAGAGCTTTTTAATGCAGGCAAGTTCCAAAAAGGGGAGAAGATTCTCTGTTATGTTCCTGAGAGTGGTCGTTTCTCTACGGCATTTATTCTTCTTGAGGTCGTCTAAATGGATATAAAGAGTGTGCCTCAGGATGAGAGCTCAACATATGCAAGTAACAAAAAGGCCATCTATGCCGTTGATGAAGAGGGTAAATTTACAATCGTAGGCTCTTCTGGCTGGGAGGCTGAAGAGGTGGCTACAAAAGAGGCACTTTATGATTTGCAAGAGCGTGCAAAAGAGGCATATGAAGCTGTAAAAGAGGGCGAGTTCTCTCCGCTTTACTTTCATATGTATGATGTCCGTATGGATCTGCAGGTTTTGAGTGAATCGACAGGCTTTTTCAAGTGGAGTATCAAAAGAGATTTCAATCCAAAACGTTTTGCAAATATCTCTTCAAAACGGCTGGCGGTATATGCCGAGGCTATGGGGAGAGAAATCGAAGAGTTGCGTGTTTTACCAAAGGGAAGATATGAGTAGTTTTGAACATAGACACTCTGCACATTGTGAGAGTGGTGTAATGTCGGCAATGCTTCGTCACTATGGATTGGAGTTGAGCGAGCCTATGGTATTTGGTCTCTCAAATGCAATGACATTTGCCTATCTTCCTTTTTTAAAACTCGGAGGATTACCGCTTATTGCTTATAGAAGTATGCCAAAGTCCATTATTAAAAATCTGCAAAAAAATCTCAACTTGAAGATGAAGCTTGAGACCTTCTCAAATGCGCAAAAATCGCAGGAGCGTCTTGATGAACTTCTGCGTGAGGGTAAAATCGTCGGTGCGCAGACCTCTGTCTATTGGCTGGAGTATTTTCCCGAGGAGATGCGTTTTCACTTTAATGCACACAATCTTATCATCTATGATAAAGAGGGTGATGAATATCTTATTAGTGACCCGGTTTTTGAGAATCCGGTACGTTGCAGCAGCAAATCTTTGACAAAGGCTCGCTCTGTCAAGGGGGTTATGGCTCCAAAGGGACTCCTTTACTATCCGGAGTTTGTTCCAAAAGAGGTAGATCTCAAACCTATTATTGCAAAAAACATTAAAAAAACAGCCAAGATGATGCTCAATACTCCTGTGCCTATTGCAGGTTTGCGCGGTATTAAATATCTTGCAAAATCAATAGCAAAACTGAAGAAAAAAGATAAACGCTATGCCAAACTCTTTTTGGCACATATTGTTAGAATGCAAGAGGAGATAGGAACAGGCGGGGCAGGTTTTCGTTATATCTATGCCTCATTTTTGCAAGAAGCAGCAGAGCTTTTTGAGAATGATGCTACTCTGCTGGAGGCTTCAAAGATGCTTTTAGAAGTTGGTGACAAGTGGCGGGATTTTGCACTTGTAGTGGCAAAAGAGCTCAAAGCAAAACGTGAGATAGAGTATGCCTTGATAGCTGAAATGTTGGAGAATATCAGCAATGAAGAGGCAAAGGTCTATAAAAAAATGCTCCAATTCCACGGAAAATAGCCAAGTGATTACAATACGCTCCTTAAATAAAAGCTATGGAGATTTCAAGGCACTCAAAAATCTCTCTTTGGAGATAAAAGAGGGGTCTGTTTTTGGACTTTTGGGTGTCAATGGTGCAGGAAAGACAACGCTGCTCTCCATCTTAAACGGTCTGATAGATTTTGATGATGGCGAAGTAATTGTCGGCGGATACGATTTAAAGAGTCAAAAAAAAGAGGTTAAATCCATCAGCTCCATTATCCCACAGCATTTGGCATTTTATGAAGCGCTGAGTGTGCGTGAGAATCTGGATTTCTTTGCATCTGTTCAAAAGAGCTCAAAAGAGTCGCTTCAAAAAGCGATTGAGATTAACCGACTGCAGGAGCTTTTGTCGCATAAAGCCTCTACACTCTCCGGAGGGCAGAAACGACGCCTCAATATTGCCATCGGACTGCTTAATGACCCAAAAATCATCTATTTTGATGAGCCGACCGTAGGGATTGACCCCCGCAGCAGGGGAGAGATACTTGACTCCATAAAATCTTACAGAGATATGGGTATAACTGTTGTCTATACAAGCCACTATATGAATGAGATAGAGTATATCTGTGATGAGGTGGCCATTATTGACAAAGGGCGGCTTATCAAGCAGGAGAGACTTGAGAATCTCCTCTCAAACAAACTCTCCGATAGTGTTCTTATTGAGAGTGTTGCTGATGAAAAACTTGCTCATCTTGGTTTAAATCTTTTGGAGAGGAATCTTATTCAAACAGACAAAAGCCGACTCTGTGATGTTTTGGCGCTGCTTGAAAAAGAGAAGATATACATTAAACAGATTCGCTACGGTGCAAGTGATTTGGAACACTACTTTTTAGAGGTGACAGAGTAATGTTTGGAGCTATGGTAAAAAAAGAGTTTTTATTGGTCCTTCGTGACAAACACGCTCTGATGGCACTCTTTGTTATGCCGGCACTCTTTATTTTGATTATGTCCGTTGCGCTGCGTGACAAGTTTGCACAGGAGCATATTGCATTTGATATAGTCGTTATAGATAAAGACAACTCCGCCTACTCCAAAGCTCTGCAGGAGAAGTTGCAAAAGGACGGCTCTTTTCATCTGCTGAAAAAACCGCAAAATGCACAATTTGTTGTAACTATTCCAAAAGATTACTATGCATTGATGAAGAAGCGTGTTGCCTTAAAGATTTTGGTAAAAGCCTCTATTAAGAGCGATTTGCTTGAGATATTTAAGTCAAAACTGCTGCGAAATGTTGTTGCCATTGAGGTAAAAGAGATGGATGATGAGATGAAGCGCCTCTCTTTGCCCCAACCTGCAAAAAAGCTCTCTTTGGATTACAAGGAACTCTTTGAGATTAGCTATGAGAAGAGCAACTCCATTCCTACATCTACACAGCAGAGTGTTCCCTCTTGGATAGTCTTTGGGATGTTTTTTGTGATTATTCCAATGTCAACTATCTTTATCAATGAGCGAAAACAAAATACATTGACGCGTCTGAGCTCGATGAATGTCTCTTTAATCTCTATGGTACTCTCCAAAATCATTCCCTATATTGTTATCAACCAGATTCAGGTCTGGATAATGTTGGGTGTGGGTATCTTTATTGTGCCGCTCTTTGATACACCTGCACTTGTTATCAATGGAAGTATCGGAGCTATAGTTCTGCTCTCATTTGCGCTGAGTATCTCAGCAATCGGACTCTCAACACTTCTGGCTGTGAGTGCAAGCTCCGCTGAACAGGCTACAACGATAGGGGGTATTTTAAATATTCTTCTTGGTGCGATAGGGGGTGTTATGGTACCAAAGTTCATTATGCCACAAAGTATGCAGACACTCTCACAAATATCGCCTATGTCCTGGGGACTTGATGGGTTTTTAGATATCTTTATGCGCTCAGGGGATGCTGCAATGGTCTTTGGAGAATCTGCAATGCTTTTTCTCTTTGGTCTCATAACTTTAATTATTTCTATGATAATATTACATATACGAATAAACAGGGGGCTTTAGTGGATTTAGAACAGCTGAAATATGATTTAAAGATGATGATAATAGAAGAGTGTGAAAAAGAGGATATCAGCCCTGAAGATGTGCCTAATGATGCAGAGCTCTTCAGCGAAGCTTCCGGACTTGAACTTGACTCTTTGGATGCCCTGCAGATATCTATGGGCTTACAGAATCGCTACGGCATACGCCTTGGGGATTCAAAAGAGTTCCGTCGCGTTGTAACGACAATAGATGCACTTGCAGAACTTGTAAAAGAAAAAAATGGCTAAGATAAAGATACTCAACTATGAGATAGCCTCGGCACAGGGAGACAAAGAAGCTACAACCCAGGCGATAAAAAACGGCGCAATCAAATCATCCTCCAAAATTGTCTCTATGCAGGATGAGGCAATGAAAATTCCTTACTTTACCCTTCCTCAGAGTGTGGAGGATGAGTTTGATGCCATCTATGAGGCTATGAAAAAGGTGGTTGAAAAGACCATAGTAAATCTCAGCAGTGAGCAGAAGGCTCGTACAGCTTTGCTTTTGGGAACCTCTCTTGTTGATGACAATCTTGTAAAAGCAGTAGAGCACACTATTTATGATTATAAGAAAACGCCTTACAGCTCCTCAAAAAGGAGTATAGACTCTTTATGCCGTGATATGGCTGATGAGTTGGGGCTAAACAGCTTTACTATGACAATCTCTACAGCCTGTACCTCAAGTGTCAATGCCCTTTTGGAAGCAAAAAACCTTCTGGAGTGTGAGCTCTTTGAGTATGTGCTCGTTGTTGGTCTGGAGATTAGCTCTGTTATGATGAGCAGCGGTTTTGCCTCTATGAAACTGCTTTCACAAGAGAGCCAAAAACCTTTTGACAAGAGTCGTGACGGCCTTGTGCTCGGTGAGGCGATTGCTGCTGTTTTGGTAGGAGAAGGAGAGTCACTATGGAGTATAGCAGGAGGATACAGTAACTGTAACTCTGTTAATATCACCTCTGTAAGTGCGAGTGGCGAAGAGTATGTTGATGTTATGCAAAAAGCACTCTTAAACAGTAATCTTGAAGCTGCTGATATCGATATTCTCAAGGCACATGCTACGGCAACACCGACAAATGATCTTTCAGAGATTAATGCAATCAGTAAGATTTTTACAAATGATATCTGCTTTACCGCTTTAAAGCCGTATGTGGGGCATACACTTGGTGCGTGTGGAGCTTTGGAGGTAGCAATGCTGCTCTCCTGTGTTGATGCGGGATTTATTCCAAAGACAATAGGACACAGTGCGTCTATCATACCAGAGTATCAACCGCTTCTGCAAGAGAGAGCTTATGGCGGTGAGAAGAATTTTATGCTGAACTATTTTGGGTTTGGAGGCAATAATACCTCGCTTATTCTGCAAAGGAATCATCAATGAAACTCTATGTAAAAGCTATAAGCAGCTATCGCAGCGACCGTGAGGATATTGATGTTAAAAAAGAGCTAAAGAGCAGATATAAGCTTGATACCAGACGGCAGGATGCATTTATTCATCTGGCTGTACTGGGTGCGCAGAGACTGCGTGAATCTGCCGAGATTTATGAAAATGATGAACTTTTTCTTACAAGTGGTGTGGGCAATATTGATGTAATAGCCCGTACAAATATCGCCGTTGTTGAGAATCATCAGTTTATCAAACCTTTTGATTTTATCAATATGCTTGGTAACACTACAAGCTACTATGTTGCGACATCTTTGGGTGTGAAGGGAAAGAATATCTTTGATATTTCAGACAACTTTACCTATTTTAACACGTTGGTCCTTATCTATGCCTCTTTGAAAAGTTCAAACAATGAAGCAGTCTGCGGGGCTATTGACCTTGTGAGTGAGTATGATGAGGTCTTTAGACGGGTAATGGGAGTAGCTCAGGATATAGCTGTCGTTAGTAGTGTCAATTATCAAAAACTCTCAACGAAGCCAGAAGATGCTATTGCCGCTGTGGAGTTTGATACAAAAAGCTACACAAAAGAGGAGATAGAGTCCTTAATAGCAGAGAGCGGGCTAAAAGTTTATGCCTCAATGCGATGCCGTGATATTGATGCTCTGCAGAGCAAAGCATTCTTTGAGACGGATGCAAGCGGCTGGATAAACAGTATGATAAGAGATAAAGAGAGTGCTCTTTATGTAGAGTCTTACAATGAAAAATATAAATTATTACAAGTGAGTATGTTATGAAAAAGAGCTACATAAATGCTTATGCTTCAGAGTCATCTGCAGGAGATACTGCTGCCCTTATGGAGGCAATCTATAACAAACAGAGTGCTATAACAATAGACAGAAGTTATATGCCGCAAAATCCTGTCGGACTTGGTATGATGGAGTATGATGACTTTTTTGTACTGTTAAATGGTGTAGTAAAGCGTGTTTTAGAGAGTTCAAACCTAAAGAATTTTTCAAATACGCTGCTTATTGTGGGCTCTTCTGTCGGAGGTATGGCAGAGAGTGAATCCCACTACTTTAGAGATAAAAACTATAAAAATATTGACCCCTCGCGTCACGCAATCAACGTAATAGCCGATAGTCTGAAAAAAGAGTTTGCCTTTTGTGATGCACGCTCCATCTCTACAGCCTGTACCTCAAGTGCCAATGCCCTTATGCTTGCAAAACGTCTGATTGGTGTAGGTGCTTATGAGAATATTTTGGTTGTAGGTGCTGATGCACTCTGTTATACAACTGTTTGTGGTTTTCACGCACTCAGCGTTCTCTCATCAAAAGAGTGTACACCTTTTAATGAAGCAAGAGAGGGGATGAATGTTGCAGAGGGGATTGCAGCTTTACTTGTACAAGCAACACCGCAAGAGGGTGGGGTTGAGTTAAAAGGTGCAGGAGCGAGCAGCGATGCCTATCATATGACAAATCCAGACCCTGAAGCAAAGGGAGCTATGGCTTCAATGCAAAAAGCACTTGATGATGCAGCAATTACTGCAGATATGATTGACTATATCAATGCGCACGGTACGGGAACAGAAGCAAATGACCGTGTGGAAGCGCTTGGCGTGGCTACACTCTTTGGCAAGACCTATATGAGCTCTACCAAGGCTATTACAGGGCATACTTTGGGTGCTGCGGGTGCTTTGGAAGCAATTATCGGCTGTGAAGTGATTAAACGGGGGCTGATTCCTCCGCAAACTGCTTTGAAAAAAGCGGAGAATGAGGATATTTTACTCCCTCTTGAAGCTGTGAAAAGTGATGTGAAGTATGTAATGAGCAACTCTTTCGCTTTTGGCGGTAATAATACATCTATAGTTTTAGGAGCCCTTTGATGAGAGTAGCTGTCAATATTGTAAGTGCAAAAAAAGTTGCTGCCAAAGAGAAGATTGAAGATTTGGATGAGAAACGTATTGTTCCCAAGATGATGCTGCGCCGTCGTCTGACACGCAATGCGAAGATTATGCTCTATCTTGCAGATGCGTGTAGTTTCAAGGGTGGTAAGATAATCTATGGAAGTGCATTTGGCGAACTTCACGCAACAGTAGGTATTACCAATGCTATAGCAGAGGGTACTCCAATCTCTCCGACGCTCTTTCAAAACAGCGTCTATAACTCGGCTCCTTCATATTTTTCGCTTTTAAATGAAGACAGAGATGAGATTATTACCATCTCTTCTGGAATGCAGACATCAAAAGATGCTCTTAAATCAGCAGCACTTCAGGCTCTTGTCTCTAAAGAGAGAGTGCTCTGTGTTGTGAGTGAGTCTTTAAATATTGAGAGAATTGAAGAGGTTAATGATTGTAGTGAGTATTTAGAAGCCGGGGCTGCTGTTGTTCTTGAAGTGGCAGAAGAGAGTACCGGAGCCAAAGAGATTTCTGTTGGTAAAAATGAGACTATTATCGCCTCTGTTCATGATATCTTTACCCTTGTAGATATGTTTGAATCAGGGGATTGCAAAGTTTTTATAGAGCTCTAAAGAGTTTGTGAAAATATATGCGTTTTTAATTATTCTTTTGATAAAATTCAGAATTAATTTAATGAGGAGCAGTTCGTGGAAGAAGTAGATATATTTATTATTGGTGCAGGACCGGCTGGATCAATATCAGCAGCAAAATTGGCACAAGAGGGATTTCGTGTTAAAGTTGTTGATAAAGTAGGATTTCCAAGATTTGTAATTGGAGAGTCACTTCTTCCAAGGTGTAATGAGCTTTTAGAGAATGCAAATATGCTTGAAGCTGTTGAAAAAGCAGGTTTTCAGTATAAAGGCGGAGCAGTTTTTGAAGATGAGAACGGTGGTTATGTCGCACTTGATTTCTCAAACAACCTTGGTCAAAAATGGGGAAGCTCATTTCAGGTAAAGCGTGAAGAGTTTGACAAAATTCTGATTGATGATGCTGAGGCTAAAGGTGCTGATGTTGAGTATGGTGTGGCTGTTGTTGATTATGATGAGACAGACAACATCGTAACAACTGAGGACAAAGAGGGAAATCGTAAGCAGTATAAAGCAAAAAAAGTGCTTGATGCTTCAGGATATGGGCGTGTTCTACCACGTATTTTAAACCTTGAGGCTGACTCATCTTTGGCTCTTCGCCGTGCAACATTTGCTCGTGTCGATAATGATATTCGTCCTGATGATGAGCGTGAGGGGTATATCTTTATTGATGTAGTCGGCGATAATGAGGCGTGGGTGTGGAACATCCCTTTCTCTGATGGTACAACAAGTGTCGGTATTGTCTCTACAGAGGAGTATTTTGAGTCATACGGCATGAGTGACGAGGAGTTCTGGGAGAAGATTATCCACTCACATCCACACACTTCAAAACGCTACAAAAACTCAAAACGCACAGTTGATGTAGGCTCTATCTCTGGTTATTCGTCTGCTGTTACGAAGCTCTATGATAAGAACTACATTTTAACAGGGAATGCTTCAGAGTTCCTTGACCCGGTATTCTCTTCTGGTGTAACACTTGCTCTTGAGTCTGGTGCAAAAGCTGCTGAACTAGTAGCGCGTGAGCTCAAAGGTGAGGCGATTGATTATAAAGAGGAGTATGAAGAGTATATGATGCTTGGTATCAATGTCTTTAGAGATTATGTAAATGGATGGTATGACGGTAAATTACAAACTATTCTCTTCTCAGATAAGAAGACAGATGATATTGTAAAGAAGATTATCTCTATTTTAAGCGGATATGTATGGGATAAGAACAATAGTTTTGTTACATCATCAACATATGCTCTAGAGGTAACATACGACAGACTCAAAGGGTAGAAGTTGTTTTTAGAGGGGCTCTACAGCATAGCTGCTCAAAACGAAGAGAGTGCAGAGATTATTTTGAGTGATGCATCGCATCCGGTTTTTCAAGCACACTTTCCGGATAATCCCATTTTACCGGGATTTATACATTTGGAGATTATTGCGCTGCTTTTTGCTTTAGAGATAAATGGAATCAAAAAAGCAAAGTTCAGCAGTTTTGTCAAACCAAAAGAGAGACTGCTCTATCGCAAAGAGGCGAATAAAATAAGGGTATTTTGCGAAGATAGAGAGATAGCACTCTTTCAACTATAAAATTTTAATTTAAAGTATCAGGGAATAGAAGATGATAATAGATAACAGAACAATCTCATATAAAGAGTTTCTTCACGATGGAAATATAAAAATAAGTGATGATGCAGAATATATAGATTTTATCAATGCAGGGCATGAGTTTTTAATAGAAAATATTAAAAACGGTCGTCCTATTTACGGGGTGACAACAGGTTATGGTGAAGCTGGACAGAACTATGCCGCTTTTGAAGAGGCGCAGGAGCTTCAAAAAAATCTTTTTACATTTCACGGTTGTGGTGTAGGTGAATATCTCTCTGAAGAGGTCTCACGCACGATGGTTACTATCCGTATGATTAGCCTTGCAAAAGGCAAAAGCGGTATAAGTTATGACCTTTTAAAGCGTTTTGAACTTCTTTTACAAAAAAAGATATATCCATATATTCCTTCTCAGGGTTCTGTTGGAGCAAGTGGTGACTTGACACCGCTTTCATACATCGCAGCAGCTATTGCGGGTGAGCGTGAGGTTATCTATAAAGGTGAAGTGCGTCCAACAGCAGATGTCTATCAAGAGCTGGGAATCACTCCATATGTTTTTAAGCCAAAAGAGGCACTTGCAATTATGAACGGAACAGCGGCAATGAGTGCTATTGCTATCAATGCTATTGAACGTTTTGAGACACTTTTGGCATCTCAGGAGAGTTTTGTTGCGGCAATCTTTGAGCTTCTTTTATGTGATACTACACCATTAGAGCCATTTGTACATGAGTCGAAACCATTTGACGGACAGAAGAAGACAGCAGCAAATATTCTGGCAAAATGTCAAAATTCTCAATTGACACACGAAGCATTCAGCAGATATGAGAATTTTCACCTTGAAAAAGAGCAAAATATTCAAGACAGATACTCAATCCGTTGTGCTCCACAGGTTTTAGGTGTTATACACGATAACCTTGAGCTTGCAAAGAAGTGGATTGAGACGGAGATAAACGGTGTGAATGACAACCCTCTTATTGACCATATCGGCAAGAAGATATATACATCGGGTAACTTCTATGGCGGTTATGTTGCACATGCGATGGATACAATGCGTATCTGTGCGGGTAATTTTGCTGACTTGTTGGATAAAGAGTTTGGACTCTTGGTAGATCACAAATTCAACAAAGGGCTTGGCGAGTCACTTAAAATCAATAAAAAATCAACACATCACGGTTTTAAGGCGATGCAGATCACACTCAGCTCACTTGCAGCAGATGTGATTATCAATACAACAGCAGCATCACTCAACTCCCGTCCTACGGAATCTTTTAACCAAGATAAGGTAAGTATGGGAACAACAGCGGCACTCCATTTTGCAAAACAGCTGCCAGATCTTGCAAATATGCTCTCAATCGCACTTATCGGTATGGCACAGGCTGTTGATTTGCGCGGTAAAGAGAAGTGTAGTGCATTTTTGCAGAAGAACTATGAGACTATTCGTCAAGAGGTAGAGAAACTTACCGAAGATAGACGCATGGATGTTGATATCAAAGCTATAAATAAGATGTTGAGTGATGGAAAATTTGCTTAAAAAAGTCCTTGTAACTGGAGCTACGGGAGCTATCGGCGAGGCTTGCGTGAGATATTTTCACGATGCAGGTTATTTTGTCTATATTCACTACCGCAGTAAAAAAGAGAAAGCGCAAGCACTTCAAAGTGAGCTTGAAAACTCTGAAATTATCGGCTTTGATATTGCAGATAAAGAGGCTGTATATAGTGCTCTTGAAGGGATTGAAGTTGATGTGCTTGTCAATAATGCCGGCATTACAAAAGACAACCTCTTCTTCTGGATGAGTGATGAGGAGTGGAGCAGTGTGATTGATACCTCTGTTAATGGAACATACTATGTGACAAAAGCAGTTATTAAAGGGATGATATCTAAAAAAAGCGGTGCTATTGTCAATGTCGCTTCTATCTCAGGTCTTGTCGGTAACTCAGGACAGACAAACTACTCAGCCGCAAAAGGGGCTATGATAGCTTTTACAAAAGCACTCAGTGCCGAGGTTGCACGCTATAAAATTCGTGTAAATGCTGTGGCACCAGGTCTTATTGAGTCAGAGATGACAGCTGAAATGGATTTGAAAAGTATGAAAAAAGGGATTCCGCTTCGTCGTATAGGGAAACCTCAAGAGGTAGCAGAGTGTGTGCTCTTTTTGGCAGACAAAGCCTCTTATGTAACGGGAGAGACACTCAATATCAGCGGAGGATTGGCACGTTAATGAGAGAACATGCTGTTCTTATACCAACCTATAACAACCCTAAAACCATTAAAAATGTGGCTTTTGATGTTGTTGCAAACGGCTATGAGGCTATAGTTGTTGATGATGGAAGCGATACTCCCATAGAGTCACTCTTTAAAGAAGAGGAGAAGTCTCATATTCACTTTGTGCGTCACGATATTAATCGTGGTAAGGGTGAAGCGATAATTTCGGGTGTAAAAAAAGCAAAAGAGCTTGGATACAGTTATGTCGGCAGTATTGATGGTGACGGACAGCACTTGGCTTGTGAGATGCAGAAGCTCTTAGGTGCATATAAAGAGGGCGAGATTATGATAGGTGCGCGTAATTTTGACCTTGAGCACGTTCCAAAGGGTTCAAAATTTGGGCGATGGTTTTCAAACTTTTGGGCCTGTTGGGATACAGGTTATAAGATTACAGATTCACTCTCCGGATATAGAATATATCCTGTATCTATTTTGGACCTTGATATTAAAACAAGCAGATTTGACTGGGAGATGGAAGTTCTTGTGCGTCATGCAGATGCAGGCGGGGCTATTAGTGAAGTGGTGATTGAGTGTTACTACCCTACGCCAGAAGAGCGGGTAAGCCACTTTAAGAAGTTTGATGATACAATGGCTATTGTCTGGGTTCATGTACCAAGTCTTTGGAAAAAATGGACGACGGCCATTTTAGACAGATTACTTTTTAGAAAAAGATAAAATGCAGACAAAACAACGCGGTAGCGGCTGGAGTATTCGCCTGGTCTTTAACCTTTACAAACTTTTTGGATATAGATTTATCTATTATCTTATGTATCCGGTCACATTTTTTTACTTTATTTTTGCTAGCAATGTCAAAGAGGCACTTCGTATCTACTATAAGCAGATAGGTCTGGAGTTTAACAACTGGGTCTATTATGAGCACCTTAGAATGTTTGCCATAACAATGGTAGATAGATTTATTACAAAAGCCGACCCTCAGAGCTATACTTTTGTCTATGATGACCCTAATCGTCCTTTGGAGATATTTGAGCACGCTACTATTTTAGTGCTTTCACACTTTGGCGGATGGGCAGCCTCTTCAAACTCCTCACGCACAAAAAACAGAATGAATATCGTTATGAAAGAGGCACTCAAAGGGAGTATTAAAGAGATAGAAGATGCTTTGGGATATAAAGAGACCATTAAGGTTATTGATATCAACAAGGGACCAATCGCCGTCTCTATCTCTATAGCAAATGCTCTGATGGCAGATGAGGTTGTTGCTATTATGGGAGATCGTGCTTCCAATCCAAATGCAAATATCGCTTTGGAGTTTTTTGGTAAAGAGGCATTCTTTAATAAAAATCCTTTTGAGATAGCCTATAAGATGAAAAAACCTTTGGTTATCTACTTTGTTGCCTGGATAGATTTGCAGAAGTATAATGTTGAATTTTATGAGATTGAAATGGATTATTCAAAGAGTAAAGATGAGGTGATTAAGAGCGCTATGCAGGATTATGTTGCCTATTATGAAGCTGTTTTGAGAAAACATCCAAACCAATGGTTGAATTTTTATGACTTTTGGGCACAAAGTATAGAGTCCAATTGATGCAGGCTTCACAGATTAATACTTTTATATCTCTTGCTTTTGCTCCTGTATTTGTACTGGCATTGCGTTTTTTCAGTTTTGAAAATGTTTCATTTGTTTTTGCAGTAATTATGTTTGTTTATACACTTTTTATTCTTTATAAAAAAGAGAGTCTAAAGACGCTCTCAACACCGCTAATCTATTTTATTTTTGTTCTTTTTGCCTATTATTATATAAATATAGCTTTTGTTAAACTGATTCCGGCACTTATTTCAGGAGCTTTTTTTCTCTTTTTTCTTAATGCTGCCATACAAAAAAAATCTGTTGTTTTACATATGTTTCGGCGTTTTAGTAAAAGGGAGATTGAAAAGGCGAAAGAGGAGTATATAGCAAAAAGTGATGGCTACTGGGCAGGGATTCTACTGCTTAATACTCTGATTCAGTTACTTTTTCTCTTTTATGGAAGTAATGAAGTATGGGCATTTTACAGCTCGGTAGGATGGTATGTTTTACTTTTTATTGCATTGGTTTTACAGATTTTATATGCTAAAATTTTTTATGAAAAGAGGGGATTAAAAAATGAAGACAGAAGCAATAGAGATATGTGAGAATATATCACAAGAAGACTTTTTGAGAAAATATAAAGCTCTTGGCAAACCTGTTATACTCAGAGGTATAACAAAAGAGTGGGGTGCAAAAGAGAAGTGGAGTATGGAGTATTTTGAATCATTGATAGGAGATAAAGAGGTAAAACTTTATGACTCCAAACCTTCAAAAGATAAAAAACTCCAACACGCTGCAGAGACGACAATGCCTTTGCGGGACTATTTCGCACTTCTGCGTGAGGGGGAGAATGATCTGCGTATGTTCTTTTTCAACATACTGCAAGAGGCACCGCAGCTTGCAAAGGATTTTTCATTCCCGGAACTTGGATTAAAACTCTTTAAGCGTTTGCCGGTAATGTTCGTAGGAGGAAAAGGGGCAAAGGTGCAGATGCACTTTGATATTGATTATGCAGATATTCTTTTGTGTCACTTTGGAGGAGTAAAAAGAGTGAAGCTCTTTCCTCCAGAGCAGACAAAATATATGTACCATGTGCCTTTTTCGTTTTCCAGCCTTTTTGATGTTAATTATGATGAGCCAGATTATGAGAAATACCCTGCTTTGCGTTACCTTGAAGGTGTAGAAGCAGAAATGCAACACGGTGATGTGCTCTATATTCCGCCAGGTTGGTGGCACTATATTGTTTATGAAGACATTGGATTTTCAATGGCAATTCGGGCTTTTCCAAGAGAGCCAAAACATCTTGTATCTATGTTGAAAAACCTTTTGCTTGTTCGCAGTGCAGATGGCATTATGCGTCTGTTGATGGGACAGCGATGGAATGAGAGAAACGAGAGAATTGCTATAATACGTACAAATAAGAATCTAGGAAGATAATGCGACTGCTATTGAGCTTTTTTTTACTTTTTTCGGCACTCTATGGGCTCCCTTTTACAGAGATACGATACTCTGATGCTTTTAATAAAAGCGTAACCCTGCAGGGGAATATAACTTTTGGAGATGAAAGGGTGTCTATTGCATATAAAGAGAATAATGAGTCTCTCTTTTATGATGATGGAGATTTGACAATCTATGAGAATGGCAAAGAGCATCCTTTGGATGCTATGCAAGAAGAGCGAATGGCTGCGTTTTTTGATATTTTGCTTCTATTGCACTCTAATAATCAACGCCTCTTAGAAGAAAATTTCGATATTAAACATACAAAAGCATATGATATTTTACTGCCCAAGGGAGATATGCAAGAATATATAAAAAAGATAGAGATAGCAAGAGTCAAAGGGGAGCTCTCTTTTGTCAAGCTCTTTTTAAAGAACAGTGACACTATTACCATAAAGATAGAGAATGAAACAGAAGATTAACTATTTTATACTGCTGTTACTGCTTTTAAGTGCTTATATTTTAAAAGACTCTATTCATATATCGACAAATCTTCTCTCTTTGTTTGCTCCAAAAGAGGCTTTGGGACGCCTTGCAATAGCAAATGAACTTGGATACTCAAAAGAGATGTTTATTGCAGTAAAAGGTTTTACAAAAGAGTCCAAAAAAGAGTTGAAATCTATTGCACGGGAGTTGAAAAGTCTGGATGGAATCAAAGAGGTCGTCTATACTACACGTCCAGATAAGAGTGTGCAGAACTACTTTCGGGAATATTACCCTGTTTTAGCAGATTTTGATGCCCGAAAACTCTCTGATGCAGAGATACAAAATCGACTCAAAGAGCTTTATAAATCAACTCAAAAGAGTCTGTTTTACACACCTATAAACAGAAGAGATCCTCTTGGGCTCTTCAAAATGTCACAAGATCCGCTTTTTGCTTCACATAAGGGACGCTATCTCTGCTTAAATAATTATGGTTATCTTATAAAAGTATCGACAGATATATCTCCCTCTGAAATGTCAAAAGCAGAAAAACTCTATAAAGATGTTCAGAAGGTACTTTTAAAGTACAAGAATGTAGTTGCTTTTGCAGGATTTTTCTATACAGTTGAGAATTCGGCAAAGATAAAGGCTGATGTAGAGCGAATAGTGCTCCTCTCTACAATAATGCTTTTAATAATCTATTTTGTTATGTTACGCAGCCTTAGACTGCTTTTACATACAACTATAGCACTTGTGAGTTCTATGATATTTGCGGCACTTATCTGTACAACGACAATGGAGAATTTTGGTGTTCTCTCACTTGCTTTTGGGACATCTTTGACGGCTGTAAGTATTGACTACTTCTTTCACTACTATTTTCACAACTTCTATCAGAGTGGAAAAACCTTTGATAAGAGTGTATTTTTTGGTTATTTGACAACCATATCTGCTTTTGGGATTTTTGCCTTTATTGATCTGCCTATGCTTTCACAAATCAGTATTTTTGCACTGCTCTCGCTCTCTTTTGCCTATATACTATTTACTTTTGTATTTCCCTATCTTGATATTGCTCCTTATGAGTACAAAGGAGAACAGCGTTACTTCTCATTGAGAGTTCCGGCATATCTTATTACGATTTTCTCATTAGGAGTGCTTCTATACAGTATGGATGTGATGCACTTTAATGACAATATTGCAACTCTGGATTATCAAAATAAAAAACTTCAAAAGGCTCAAGCACTCTTTAGTAGTGCCCAAGGAGAGAAGCTCTATCCGATTCTTGTTGAAGCACCTACAACAGAGATGTTGATAGCCAGACTGCATACAATTAAAAAACATACAAAACGATCGCTCTCGTTGGCAAATTTTGTGCCTGAGAATCAATTTTGTAAGCAGAGAGAAGCTGAGATTGCTAGGTATGGTTTTGAGAAGTTAAGAGAGAGAACAGAGCGTATCTCTGAACAGCTAGGATTTAAAAAAGGGTATTTTAATGATGCTTACCGTTTTGTACAAAAGCCACGCTCCTGTAGTGATATTGAGCTTGATATTTTTCATAAGTACAATCTCTCTGTTTATAGAGGGAGCAAGGGAATCTATACAATTGCTTTTGTGGATTCTCTAAAGAGTATTGATGGACTCTCCTATGCAGGTGCAATAGATGCAAAAGCTATCTTTGCAAAGGTAGCAAATGCAATGTTTGATGAGGTGCTTTTTTATGCACTTATAGTTATTTGTGTCATTATGCTCTTGCTCTTTGTCAGTGTTAGAGAGCGTTTCTTCTATGCCTTGAACTATGTACTCTTTCCTCTTGCTTTGACTCTTGGGGTTATTGTTACCTTTGATACTTTAAACATTATGCACCTCTTTGCACTTATTATTTTGATTGCTATCGGTATTGATTATGGTATCTATATGAGCAATACCCAAAAGGCTTCAAGAACAATGCTTGCAATTCGCTACTCGCTATTGAGTACATTTGCGGCATTTGGAGTTTTGATGTTTAGCTCCATTGTGGCACTTAACTCCATAGGTGTCGTTATTACGCTGGGGTGTCTGGCAATATATATACTTATTAAGGGAATGCGATGATTTTTGAATATATTTATCAAGACGGCTCACGGGAACAGGTAGATATCTCACTTAAAGAGCAAGAAGATGAGCTTTTTAAACGGATTGACTCTTCTAATAAAAAGGAGTTTATTCAAAACTTTCTGGCTCGCTACAATGCGGGTAATAAAATCGTACTTTTTGATAAAAACCACAAACAGCTTCTTGAGTTTTATGAGAGAGAGCCTATTGAGAATCTCCGTGGTGCCCAGCATCTGCCAAAAGATACCTCTTTGCTCTTTTTTACATCAGGAAGTACAGGATTCCCGGTCGGTGCCTTTAAAAGCAGAAGAAATCTTGAGTCTGAAGTGGCGGTTTTAAAAGATATAGTCAATCAAAGAGCTCTTAAAAAGGTGGTTGTGACTGTTCCTTTTGTTCATATTTACGGTATTTTGGCAGGTTTGTTACTGCCGTTGGCTCTTGATAATGTAACACTTGTCGTCAAAGAGGATTTTTTACCTTATGAGCTCTTGGAAGAGGCGGATGAAGAGGGTGTTTTGGTAATTACCACACCGGTATTTATCAAAGCACTTGGCAAACTCGCTGCAGACAAAAAGCTCAATGGTACACTCTTTATCTCCTCTACCGGCCCTTTGCAGAGGGAGGATATAGAGATATTTGAGAAGCATTATGGTGCTGATGTTATGCAGCTTTTTGGTTCAACCGAGACGGGTGGAATGGCCTATAAGTTCTCAACAGAGGAGCTTTGGAAGGCGCTTGAGGGTGTATCTGTATCGCAAAAAGATGAGAAGTTAAGCGTTAGATCCCCTTTTATATCGGAGTTTATTTTGGATGAGGGTATTCATCCTCTTACGCCCCCTTTTGTAACAGAAGATATTGTAGAGATAGCCGAAGATGGGTTTAAACTTCTAGGACGCAGTAATAAAATCATAAAAATTGCAGGTAAGCGTATTTCAGCTGTAGCGATAGAGAATATTTTAGAGGAGATTGCAGGTGTAGAGAGAGCAGTTGTAGAGATTCTCTATAAAAAAGAGCTTTTAAGAAGTGAGCAGATACGTATAACCTTGCAATCAAAAGAGAAGATAGAGAAGAGGATTATCAAAGAGAAAATCGCTGAGGCCTATGGTGTTTTGACTATTCCTTTTACGCTTGTCTATGTTGATAAGATAGCCCTCTCAGCTATGGGCAAGAAGATACTTTTTTAAGTTCCTTTTGATACAATTTCTAACAAAATAAAAAAGGATGGATTATATGAAACGTGCAGTTTTTTTTGTTTTATTTTCAGTAATACTTACTACAGAGCTCAGTGCAGGGCTTTTTAGTTTTTTGGGTGATGTTGCAAGTACGGCAATAGGGGGTTCTTTGGCTTCAGGTGGTAAAAATGGCAATGTTGTTGTCGGAAGCAGTGAAGATATAAGAAACCGTAAAAATATAAAAATACAAAAAGCACTGAAGATTATGGAATACTATAAGGGTGAGATCAATGGTAATCTTAATACCTTTGACTCTCGTTTTGCTATAGAATCATTTCAGAAAGATCTTGGATATATGGATGAAAAAGAGAGCTTTGTAGCTGGTATGCTTGGAATAAAAAGTGATTTTCATTCTGGCATTTTAGATAAATTTACAAAAGAGGATCTAATATATTTCTATGAGTTGGCAAGTGAATTTGACAATACAATGCTCTCAAAATATATGAGTGCTAAGAGTTTAACAAAAGAGGATCTCGATAAGTATATAAAAAGAAAGCAAGAACTTTTATCAGCAGCGAAGAATCTTGAGAAGAGTTTGTCAAAAAATAAAGTGTACAATAGAAAATTGAGTCAGCAGATGGCATCACGCCTTGAAAAAGAGAAGCGTAAAATTTCTCAGCTTATCAATGCAGACAATATCTACTTTGCAAAGTTAATATGGGAAGATCAGCCATACTCTGACAAACTTTACAACTATAAAGAAGCACAAAAGTACTGTAAAAACCTCAAACTCTATAATTTGTCCTGGAGAACACCAACGCTAAAAGAGCTTAGAGAGATTAATAGTAACGATATTACATTTAAGCACCTGCCTCCAAAAGAGTATGGTTTTAAAGACAATTATTACTATTGGTCTTCAGATGAAAACAGTGTTGTTTCGGATGGAGAGAACTATTATACAGGTGAGCCAAACAGCAAAAGACACCATGTACGCTGTGTGAGTTCCTACTAGCAAAAGTCTCTTCTAAAGAAACTTTTGTAAAATTATAATAGCAGTAATAGTAAGAATATAGCCTGTAATTATAACTCTATCAATGAGTTTGGCACTATCAAGAGCATCTTTGAGATGCTCCTCCTTTATATGCTCTTCTCCCTCTCCAAAATAGGCTTTCTCTTTTATCTCTCCAAAATATGCCGTAGGGCCGCCGAGTTTTGTATCTGTTTTGAGTGCCATAGCTGTAATTGGGTGGCCTGCATTTGGTGAGTCGTGCTTTTTGCCATCTTTGTAAAAAGCAAGAAGAGGACGTTTCTTTGCAATGAGCATAATGAGCAGCGCGGTAATTCGTGCAGGAATATAGTTGGCAATATCATCTAAAATCGCAGCGGCTTTTCCATACTTCTCATAACGCTCATTTCTGTACCCGACCATAGAGTCGAGTGTATTGATTGTTTTATAGAGTAAAATTCCCGGAAGTCCAAAGAGGGTGAGGTAAAATAGTGGTGCAATGACTCCATCGCTGAGGTTTTCTGCATAGGTCTCAATAGCCGCTTTATAGATATCGCTCTCGCTCAAATCTTTTGTATCGCGTGAGACTAGCATTGCTATTGCCTCTTGTTTGTTCTGAGCATCTATAATCGCACCAACAGAGTCACGCAACATATTATGTGCAATAAACAAAGAGGCAATAAAGGCACTAATAAGGATGCTGAACAAGGGGTGCATAAGTGCCAGATAGCTGTAGAAGAGATAGGAGACCACCCCCATTACCCCTAAAACAAAAATAACAAGCAAGATACCGCGTATAACAGAGTCTTTGTAGAACTTCTCTTCAAAAAAGGAGATAATATCACCAATAAGAATAACAGGATGTTTGAAAAAAGTGAATTCTCCAAAAATTTTATCAATTATGTAGGCAAGGAGCGCCGTTATAAGATTAGTCAGTAGCATTGAGTTCCTTTATGATATAGTTTAGATTGAGATTTTCAGATATATGTTCTGTAAAGTCATCTATCGCCTCTTTTTTATACTCTTTGAAGCGATATCCTCTGTATGCAGGGTCTATTTTTCTAAAGAGCTTCTCACGCAGCAGATCGTTCTCAAAGATTCCATGAACAAAAGTGCCATAGAGATTTTTTCTCTTTTTGGCACGTTTTTTTGCTGTGGCATTATGTATCTCATACCCCTTACACATCACTCCAAAGAGTTTGTAACACCCCTTTTGCAGTTGTTTCTCTTTATGAAAAACAACATCTCCTTTAAAGTGCCCAAGTCCTTTGACACAGCTCTCTTTAGACTCTATATGCTCTTTGTCTATCAGCTTCTCAAAAAGCATCTCATATCCGCCACATATTGCAAAGAGCATCTTTTTTCTATCTTTAAGCAAAGGCGCAAAGCCCTGTGCCCTGAGCCACTCTAAATCTTGAACAACGAGTTTGCTCCCTGGCAGTATAAGCATATCACACGAGAGTGCCTCTGTCGGTGTTGTAATAAAGCTCAGCTCTATCTCCTCATCAACCACAAGCGGTTCAAAATCGGTGAAATTTGAGATATGAGGAAACTTGATGACACCTACTTTTATAATGGCTTTGGAGAGATTTTGGGAGTAGCCCATTAAAGAGGCAGAGTCTTCAAACCCAAGATTAAAAGGGCGGTAGGGAATAACGCCTAGAACCTTAATGCCAAAACGCTCCTCAATAATGGTGCGTCCCTCTTCAAAGAGGCGCATATCCCCACGAAACTTATTAATAACAACACCAATGACATTTTTGCGTAGTTTTTTTGGCAGAAGTCTATAGACTCCATAGACAGAGGCAAAGACACCACCGCGCTCAATATCTGCAACAAGAATAATCTTTGTATTGAAACTTTTGGCAACATAGATATTGGAGAGGTCTTTATCCATCAAGTTAAGCTCAACCGGACTCCCTGCCCCCTCTGCCACAATACATTCATACTCCTTTTGCAGTTTTGTAAAAGCCTCTTTGACAATGGGTTTGAGTTTTTTCATATTGCGGTAGTAGTTCCAGACATCACTGTTTCCGATACTCTTTCCGTTAATGATAATGTGTGCCTGCGTGCCTCCTCCTGATTTGAGAAGAATGGGATTAAAAAGGGGTGTTGTTTTTACTCCTATTGCTTCGGCGGCAAAAGCCTGTGGAATGGCTATTTCTCCGTTGTCAATATCGCTAACGACCGAGTTGTTGGAGACATTTTGTGCCTTAAAAGGGGCAACCTTTATGCCTCTTTTGTGCAGAAGATAGGTTATAGCAAAAGCGAGTGTTGATTTGCCCGCATCGCTGCTTGTGCCAAAGATACTAAGCGAATGCATTGAGAGCCTCTTTGAGCTTTGCGTGAGATACTTTGTCTTTGACGGCAAAGCGTAGATAGGAGCTGTCAAGATAATCAAAGCTTTCGCAGCTTCTTGTAAGAATCTTCTTTTGCAAGAGATGTTGAAAGAGTGCGGGTGCGTGAGATGATTGCGTGAGAATAAAGTTAGCCTCACTCTCTATGATACTCTCAAAAAGCTGTGAAGATTTTAGTATAAAAAGCAGCTCCTCTTTTTGCTCTTTGTGGAGTGCGTGAGACTCCTCTTTAAAATTTTTATCTTCAAGACGCTTTTGTAAAAATTCGGCATCAAAACTTGAGATGTTCCAAAGGGGAACTGCTAATGAACGAATGTTCTTTTTATGTGAGAAAACGGCACCTATTCGTACTCCTGGACACGCATAAAATTTTGTAAAAGATTGGATTATATAGAGTTTTTTATAGTCATTTATTTGGTTTTTCAAAGATTTGTATTGTTCAAAATCTATAAAGCTCTCATCTAAAACAATGGTACATTTTTTTGCTTTCCATCTTAAAAAAAGTTCTTCCATATCATAAAAACTTCCCTCTGGTGTGGAGGGATTTACAAAGACAACAATCGATTTCTTCTCTATATCTGCGTCAATATCTTCAATGCGGTTTATCTTGTATATATCTTTTTTTGCTGCAAGGGCAGCTTTTTCATACTCACCATAAAGAGGTGCATAGAGATAGACTCTTTTTGATGGTAATGCTCTAAAAAGTGCAAATATCGCTGCTGTTGCACCATTGTATAGAGCAATATTGTGGCTCTCGCTCTTGTAGTTTTTGGCGATACTCTTTTTGAGTTTTGGATAGTTGCTGTCTGCATACTTTGTAATGTCGCTTGAAAAAGAGATAGACTCTTTTGGAGAGTAGCAGTTGATATTTGATGAGAAGTCTATAATCTCATCTGCTGCACAGCCAATCTCTTGTGCATATTTGTAGATATCGGCACCGTGGAGCATCATTCATCTATCTCCACATCATCCCAAAACTCATCAAAGTCAAGATTTGTCATAGCATTTTCATCTGCAAGATTCTTCTCTAGGAGTTTTTTCTCTTCATTGATAAAGTACTCTTCAAGTGCCTCATTGATAAGCTCACTTATCTCTTTTTTCTTCATTTGGCTGAAGGCTTGAAGATTTTGCATATTGTATTCGTTTATTGTTATCTGCATAGATACAATTTTAGCAGAGTTTTACTAACTCTTTTAAATCTTTTGGATTTCTGGAGCGTTCAAGTCGTAAAAGAGCATAGAGTTGGGCTGCTCTTTTCTGTTCGTACTTTAGCTCTTCAAGTGCTATTTTACGGGGGGCGTGTTGATTGTAACATTGCAGAAGAATTTGAGTATAACTTTTTCGTGATGATGGATTAAAGGAGAGTAAAATCACCCCAAGTTCAAAAGCAAAACTGCCATCTCCTCCGTCAATAAAATCAAAAAGGGCAATTTTATTGCTATCAAAGAGTGTATTGTCTTTAAAGATGTCTCCGTGAATAAAGCCATCGGTTTTAGAGCTTTTTGGTGTGAGAGATGCTAACTTTTTGTAATAATAGAAGTACTCTGTTTTATACTTTTGCGTGAGTGTTTGAAGGGAGTAGTTCTCAAAGAAGTCTCTTTGGGCGAAGTGTTTTTTTGTCTCTTGATGGAGTTTGGCAATAAAGCGTCCAAGAATTTGCAGATGATGAAGTTGTGCTCTTTTTGGACTTTTGCCTTTGAGTTTTGTATAGAGGTAGTAGTTGTTGTTTGTTGCAAGGAGCTTTGGAACATTCAGCCCTTTGCGTGAGAGCTCATTGAGAAGTTTGGTATCAAACGCTATCTTATGTGAGATATCTCGCTCATACTTTTTGAGTATATAGGCGTTGTTGTTTGCGAGGGCAATATAGGTAGTGTCCATTACCCCATCGTGTGTAGGAAGCAGTTGCGTGAGATGGAAACTTTCAAAGAGCTTTTGCGCTTCTGTGAGTCTAATAGTACTTTTTATACCCATCTACTCGTCTTCTGTCTCACATTTTTGCATAATCTTTTTCCAGTCGGTATCAAAATATTTTAAAACATAGTTTTTGGAGTGGGGGATTGTGCATCCTGAACAGTCTTGATGGATTTTTTCGCCATAAACGCCCTCTCGTCCATATTTTGAATCAATAGAGCAGTAGCTGTACTGGGTTTTGCCCTCTTTTTCTCTGATGCCTTTGTCATTAAAACGAAAGTTTGGACAGGCGCAGAGATAACAGTTGAGCTCCTTGGTATCGTGGCACTTCTTGTTTTTTGCATAGAGAGGACAGAAATCCAGCTCTTTTTCTTTCATATTTTCAAAATCAAAGTATGCTACTATCTGCTCTTTTGTAAAGTTCTCACGCAGGAGTTTATCAACGATCTTTTTATGTTTTTGTGCGTGTTTCTCTATCCAGTCGCTATATCCCATATCTTCTCTTTTTTTCGCAATTATAGTATAATTTGAGTATGAAATTACCACGCGGATTTGGAAAAAACTATTTTAGTTTAAGTGCTATTGCTGCTACTGTCAATGCTGTAACACTCCATCAAGAGTCTAGTCGTGTGCAAAATTTTTACCTCTTTGGAGCTGCATTAAGCGGTGAAGCAGAAGAGCTAGATGAGCTTTTGGAAGAAGAGCCCATTGGGGATTGTCCGCTACAACTCTCTTTAAAAGGGTGTCACTGTAACTGTTTTTTCTTTCAAAAAACACGAAAAAGCCTTAAACTCTTCTCTTTAAAACTTCAGGATATTTATCTTTTTTTAACACTTTTTTTGGGTATAGCCCCACCTTTGAGTACTTTTCATTAAGCATATATTAAAATGATAAAGATTATCATTTTAAAAATAAATAAGGAAATAGAGAGAATGAATAAGAAGAGAATAGTTTTAAGTATTGCAGCAACGCTTTGTACATCAATGTTAAATGCAGAGAGTTTTGATACTCTTTTTAAAGAGGGAAAACTCTCTGGAGAGATTCGCAGTATGTATATGGAGTATAATGAGAAAAATGCACCGGATAACTATGCTACGGCAGCCGGTGGAATGTTAGAGTATGCACTTGGAGATTTTAGAGGTATAAGCGGTGGAGTTAAGTTTGTAACAACAAATGATATTGCATCTTTAAGTGGAGAGGGAGTAAAACGCAACAGCGAACTCTCAGGCGAAAAAAAGAGCTATAACCAACTCTCTGAGGCATATCTCTCATACAGTTACCGTGGTGTTGCACTTAAAGCAGGACGCCAAAGTTTTGATACTCCATTGGCAGATACAGATGATATTCGTATGATTCCAAACAGCTTTGAAGCCTATACACTTGGATTTGAGAAGGAGTCATTTAGCCTCTTTTTGGGAAATATTCAAAAGTGGCAGGGTGTTGATGCAGGTTTGGAAAATAGATGGGTTAAAACCGGAGAAGATGGTACAAACTTTATTGGCTGTGGATATGCAAACGATATGCTTGAGGCAAATATCTGGTTTTACAACTTTACAAAAACATCTTTGGCAGACCAGCAAAATGGTGCAGAGAATATTGCAAACAACTCTTACTATGGAGATATTTCAAGCAGTTTTAAAATTGCAGAAGATGTGGCAATTGGTGCAGGTCTGCAGTATCTTAAACAGGAAGAGTCTGCACATAGTGGTGTAAAATCTGAAATTTATGGGATTACAACCCATGCAGAGGCGATGGGTTTTGCTCTTGATGTAAGTTATAATGAAGCCAGAAGAGAGGCAGCAAAACATAGTTTTAGCGGCTATGGTGGTGGTACGCTCTATACAAATATGGATGCGATGATACTTGATGAGATAACAGAGGATGCACGAGCATATGCGTGGGTTGGAGCTCTTAGTTATGAGTATAAGGGAGTGAATCTCTCGTATGCCTATGGAGATTTTAAAACAGATAGAGATGCAAACTATCAAAAGGCGCATATCGTTGAGCAGGACTTCTCTGTGGAGTACAGCTATAACAAGGCTCTACGAGTGAGTGCTATCTATGTTATGGATAGAAATAAAGAAGATAGCCGCAGCGAAGATTTTAACAATGATAACTTTAGAGTCTTGCTTGCTTATAACTTCTAAGTTGTAGCAGGGTATAATGGCTTTAATAGTTTAAAAGGGAAATGAAAGAGGTTCCCTTAAATTTTTGAAAAAAATTAAGGAGTAATAAGATGCATATAGAAGCAGGCGTAGTAGATGGAGCTAAGATGATTCTTAGCTATGGAACAGGAGCGGCAGTGATAGGTACTGCTGCGAAATTAGGTTGGGATAATATGAAGGAAAACGGATTCATATCGTACATCTTAAAAACAGTTATTGCAGCAGCAGTTGTATTTTTCTGTTTTGAAGTTTTACCTCACTATCCGATAGGGGTGAGTGAAGTACATCTTATTTTAGGAACAACAATATTTTTAGTATTTGGAATTGCACCTGCGTCAGCTGGTTTGGCACTTGGTTTATTGGTACAGGGTCTCTTTTTTGAACATCAGGATCTTCCACAGTATGGTATCAATGTAACAACACTTCTTGCAAGTATGTTTGCTCTTAACTATGCAGCTAAGAAAGTTATTCCTGCTGGTGTGGCATACAAAGATATTAGCTATACACAACTCTTAAAGCTTTCAATAGTCTGGGAAGGTGCTATCGTTTCTTGGGTTGCTTTTTGGGCACTTTATGGACAAGGTTTTGGAGCAGAAAATCTTCATAATGTCGCTACATTTGGTGCAGCATATATGAGTGTTATTATCATTGAGCCACTTGTAGATATTGCAGTTTTAGCAGCTGTAAAAGCATATACAAAAACAAAAGAGTGTGCATACCTTTTTGACAAACAACTCTGTCGTGCGTAATTATTTGAAAACTAGAGGCTTTTAAAGCCCTAGTTTTTTTATCTCAACCGCAATATTTTCACAGAAAATTTCACGTACCTCATTTTGACCTAAAAGGTTGAATTTTTCATCACTATTTATACTTGCTACGATGTCCGCATTGGCATATTGGCCGACTTCATCTGCAATCTCACGCATATCTTTGTCGTAATGGTTTCCGCTTACAAGCAGCAGCGGAACAATATTTACTTTTATATCTTGTGAGCCTTTTGTTATGGCAAGTATTTCCCGTTTTATCGCATCTTTAATGGCAAAGAAAGGGTACTCTCCCTCTAGTGAGCAGGTAATATTTCTCTCATTGATACGCTTTAAAAATCCACTTACATAATTGACCGCTTCAAGTCCTGCAAGGTTCAGTACGGGTACTCCGTGGATGATATAGAGATTTATTGCATCGGGAGTGTTCTTACGGATGGTAGTGTCTAAAAAGTTAAGATAGTTTGATGTCTCTTTTGTTTTTGTAAGGAGTGCATTGGTGTAGCGGATATTTGCAAGGCTGAATTCACGAAAGCCTTTTACCATACGGGTAAGTACCTTATGCTCATCTGTCGGAAAGATATTGATACTTGCAACAATATAGCGTTTATACCCCTCCATATCAACATCTGCCATAACCTGCGGGAGATTTTTATAGATTTTTCCCTCTTTTGCAAGGGCTTTAATGACCATTTTTGATGAAAAGGCTGTAAAAACAGGAGTATCTGGGAATTGCTCTTTGATATACTCTTCAAATTTAAAATATTTTTGCTGTTCTATAACCGAACCAAAACATGAGAGGATGATTGCTGTCTCTTTGTTGTAGTGTCTGTAACGTTTCATAGGGTTTATCCAGTTGTGATTTTGAACTGCATTGTATCAAAAATGAGGTAAAAAGTGAGAGAATCTATAGGTTTTGCACCCAAAAGTTTTGGGTGCAAGGAAGAGCAGAGTTATTTATGCGTAGATATCTTCTTTGTTGAATTTTTTAACAAGAAAATAATAGAATAGTGCTCTGTACTTATTTCTATTTGAAGAGCCCATTTTCTCACACACTTCAAGCACAGCCTGATCTAAACTCTCTTGATCTGCAGTAAGTTCAAGTTTCTTAATAAGAAATGAGTCACGAACTCTATCTCTCTCACTTTTGTCTGAACACGCAATACTTTCAGCATCTTTGTTATAGATTGACGGACCTAAAGCTCGTGTGATTTTTTCCAATAAAGATGCGTCGTAATTTGCATCAATATCTTTCATTTTTTCGTTATATAACGCTATTTTTTCATCCAATTTACTCATGTAGAATCCTTTTTTGTATAAATCGAGTCGAATTATTTTACTCCTTTTATTCTTTAGGATTTCTTTTTGTTAAAAAATATTCTGATAAATTGAGAAAATAATTGGATATAATTATTTATATATTATGTTGAGAAATTAAATGAAAAAAAATGTACTTCTTATATCTGCAATAGCCTCAAATCAGGGAAAAACCCTTTTGACAATGGCTTTACTTCAGCACTATAAAACTTCTGTTCGCCCCTATAAGTGTGGACCAGATTTTATAGACCCGCAGTTTCATGCACGTATTGCGCAAACTCCCTCTATCAACCTTGATGGCTATATGATGAATGAAGAGCAACTTCGTTGGGTATTTCATAACTATATGGACAGAGATGTGGCTATACTTGAGGGTGTGATGGGGTATTATGATGGGATGGATAAGGGCGCATCAGCGTATGATGTGGCAAAAATCCTTCACATCCCCTCTGTGCTTATTCTTGATGGAAGTGGGAGCTATATAAGTATTGCTGCTGTTGTGCAGGGGTTGCAAAATTTTCGCAAAGATAACACCATTAACGCTGTTATTATCAACAAAGTCTCTTCCAAAATGCACTATGAGTTGATTAAAAAGCATATAGAAGCAGAGTGTGAGGGGATTGTGGTTTGTGGCTGGATAGAGAAAAATCTTCCCTCTTTGAGTGCAACACATTTAGGGCTTAATCTCAAAGAGCTAGAAGATAAGAAGATTGAAAAGATTGCTCAAGATGTACTAAAAAACATCGAGTTAGATTTGTTAGAGTCTGTTATGCAGATAGATGTTAGTACAAATGAAGCCTACCCTTTTGAAAAAATTGAGAAAAAAGAGGAGCTTTGTGTCTTGGTGAAAGATAAAAATTTCTCCTTTATCTATGAAGATAATATCGCCTATCTGCGTGAGCGTTACAAAGAGTTACTCATCATTGAGAGTACACAAGATGAAGCAGTTCCATCACAAGCAGATGTCGTTATTCTCCCTGGTGGCTATGTAGAGACACAAGAGGCATACAAGAGAGTACAAGCTTCGCAAAACTTTCAACGCTCCCTTGTTGCTCACGCAAAAGAGGGTAAGCAAATCTATGCAGAGTGTGCAGGGCTTATCTACCTTGGTAAGAGCATAGATGAGAAGCAGATGAGTGGTATTTTACCTATAACATTTACTCTAACAGAAAAACGTGAGCGTTTGGGTTATTACAAATGTGAGCTGGAAGGTGAAGTAATCAAGGGACACGCCTTTCACTACTCACAAGTGCTTCAAGCTCCCCCAACAGATATAAAACTCTATAAAGTAAGTAAAAAAAGTGCAAAAGAGGGTGGTTGGAGAGATGGAAATATTTTTGCTAGCTATCTGCATACAATGTGGCGAGTGAGTGGTTTGCCTATTTAAAGAGAACACACTCCTCTAAAAGCTTCTCTTTGTCCCATCCAAGTGTTTTAAGTTCGCTCTCTTCATAAAACTTATCAACATATCCCACACAAAGATAGGCGATGAGTTGCGTGTTTGGTTTGCTCTTGAGTGTTTGAAGCACTTTTTGCTCATCTAAGATACTTACCCAACCTATGCCGATGTTGAGTGCTCGTGCCATAAGCCACATATTTTGCACAGCACACACAACGCTGTATTCACCCATTTTTTTCATACTTGTCATCCCTAAAACATCTTCCTCTTTTGGCTCATAAAGCACTGCAATGTTTATGGGTGCTTCTAAGATACCTTCGAGTTTGAGTTGCGTGTAGAGAGGATTGTCGGCAAATATCTCTTTTGCTTTGTTGTTCTCTTGCGTGAAGTTATCAACAAGAGAGTTTTTTGTTTTTTTATCTTTTATGATAACAAACTTCCAAGGCTGACTGTATCCAACAGAGGGTGCAGCAACAGCTGCTTCTAAAATCATTGAGAGCTTTTCATCTTCTATGGGAGTATTTACAAATCGGTTCCCGCGAACATCGCGACGAGCCTTGATGATAGATAAAAGTTTTTGTGCATCTTCTTGTGTAAAGTTCATATGAGATTATAACATTGTTAATTTTTTAGTACAACCTGAAGTTCTCTTTTTAGAAGAGGCTAAAAAGTTCTTCCAACAAGGAGTATGCTATAATCTCTTAAAAAATAGAAGAAGTGTTATGTGTGGATTTTATGCTGATAATCAGAAGATAAAAAAGGGTGACAGAGCCTTGTATGATGGGCAAGAGGTTCTTATTCTTGAAGCCAATCATATTAAAAGTAACAAAACGATGGATATTATCTATCAAAACAGCTTCAATGAGAAAAGTGTTTTAAATTTTCCCTACAAAACAGTAACTTCTATGCAACTTTTACAAAGAACGGATACCAATTTATGAGTTTCAGACTACAAGAACCACCAATAAACATAGGCGATGCAATCAGCGTTAAATCATTTGAGATGATCCATGAAGAAGCACAACAGTATGAGGGTTTCGCACGTTTTGATGAGAATGAAAGAGCCCTTGTTGAACGACTTATTCACACGACAACCTGTTTTGAGCAGGTCATAGATAATATCTACTTTTCAGATAATGCAATGCTCAAACTAAAAAGTCTGCTTGAGCGAAAAGCAAAACTGATAGTCGATACAAATATGATACGCTCAGGACTTAGCCAGTTTTACTTAAACAAGTACGAAAATGAGGTTATCTGCTATGTCAATGAGCCAGAAGTGTTTGAGATGGCTAAAAAGAACAACACTACTCGCTCCTATGCAGCTGTGGAGTTAGCCATAGAGAAGTTTCAAGATGAACCGATGGTTCTTGCGTGTGGGAATGCCCCAACTTATATCTATGCCGCGATAAATACACTTATTCGTCTGAATGTGAACTTAGATAATGTCATTTTACTGCTTTTTCCTGTTGGATTTGTCAATGTGGTTGAGTCTAAAGAGTATGGACGAGAGTTTATGGAGCATTTCGGATGTGAGGGGATCATCTTAGAAGGACGTTATGGAGCTTCCACAATGGTGGTAGCATCTCTTCACGCAGCCTATAGACTCATAAAAGATTACGACACCGAGTTTGGAAAGTATAATGGCAAATGATGTAAAAATCAATGAGATGGGGAGTGAAGTGGTAGAGGGGTATGCCTGTAAGCCAAAAGATTTCGATCCAAATCGCCCCATAATGCACTACAAAAGCCTTCTTTTGCTTTGTGATGACGAACGTTGTTCAAAAGCCTCAAAAAATGAAGATAAAGCCACCCACTTGCGTGAAATGCTTAAAGAGATGGGGCTTAACAAAGGTAAAAATCGCATAAAAATCAGCCGTACAGGATGCTATGGTGCGTGTCGATTTCGTCAGGTATGCCAAATCACAGAAAACACCCAAGCAAACGGCAATGCAAAAAATAATGCTCTTTGGCTTAAACACACCCATAAATTTTCAGATGAACAATGGAGAGAACTCTTTACAATGCTCTCGCAAGATAAGGTTTTACTCGAAGAGCTAAGTAGTGAGTTTTTTATACCTATGAAGGTTTATGAATAGGTTTTATTATGCAAAAACAACTTCGCTCAGGCTACACTACAGGAACACACGCAACAGCAACACTCATTGCGTGTTTGTATGAGTATGTGAGTCAAAAGGAGAGCGAACTCTTAGAGATAGTTTTGCCACACCAAAAAATAGCTTCTGTTGAAGTGATGCGTGAGGGGGTGTACTTTTACAGTTCTATTAAGGGTGATAATGATGATATTGATGTTACTAAAGGTGCTAAAATCTCATGTAAACTTCTGCACAATCGACCTGTTGGGCTGAAAGAACAAACCCCATCACACCTACATATTAATAACACGCAACTCTTTATCTACGCAGGGGAAGGCGTGGGAGTTGTAACCAAAAAGGGGCTTAAAATTGCACCAAATTATCCTGCTATTAACCCTACACCCCTTGCAATGATGCGTGAAAATGTAGAGACGATTCTTGATGATGAAGTGCGTGAACTTTATGCCATATTTTATGTAGAGGATGGTGAGAAAATAGCCAAAGATACTGCCAATGCAAAAGTGGGAGTGCTTGGTGGTATTAGTATTTTGGGAACTCGTGGAATAGTCAAACCAGTTTCCTCTTTGGCCTACATAGACTCTATAGCTACCGAGATAGATGTCGCAGCTGCATATAACAATGAGGTTATCGTTTTTACTTTGGGAAATACGGCAGTCGATTTTGCAAAAGAGCATTATGATGAGGTAAGCATTGTTGAGATTGGTAATTTTGTATATG
>Ga0256828_1000042_pt1 | contig 85284 bp, 81 predicted proteins | sample CV88metaG_FD_185993 | JGI IMG/M metagenome (GOLD analysis project Ga0256828, IMG submission 185993) | Hydrothermal vent microbial communities from East Pacific Rise, Pacific Ocean - CV88 | ecosystem: Environmental > Aquatic > Marine > Hydrothermal vents | place: Pacific Ocean: East Pacific Rise...
CAGCTGAAGGAATCGACAAATTAACTGTTGCTTCAGATTTCAGAAACAAAGATTTCGCAAACGCTTACGGTGTACTTCTTGGTGGAAGCGTACTTGCTGGTGTAACTGCACGTGCTATCTTCGTAATTGATGAAAACGGTATTGTAACTTACAAAGAGATCGTTCCAGAAATTACTGAAGAACCACAATATGACGCTGCTATTGAAGCGGCTAAAAAGTAATTTATTCTCCTATTACTTAAAGTTTTAAAATTAAGGTGTCCGACTTAATTGAAATCTTGCCGCCATTGGTGGCAAGAAACTAAAGTGAGCTTGTCTCATTTTATTTCTCCTTCTTTGAGGTATTTAGCTGAACCCTAAATACCTCTCTTTCAATAATCTTCTGATATAATATGCTTCATTATGTAATATGGAGTAAAAAATATGAAAAAAATTTTATCAACTTTGGCATTAGGTGCTGTCTTGACTACAGCAGGAAGTGCTGATTTTCTTCGCCTTGAGATGGGTGGTGGTGTTTGGCAACAGACCCCAAGCGGTTCTGCAACACGTACAGATGGTGACGGTGTTCTTGATCTTGACGGTACTTATACAAGTGCTGAAAAAAAGTCTAGCGAGGCGTACGCTTGGTTACTTATTAAACATCCTATTCCAATCATCCCAAATCTAAGAGTTGAGTATGTCTCTATCTCTGATGAGGGCACAACAGAGGGGAAAGTCGGCGGTATGCAGATCCCAGGTTCTGCACCGACAACAATGGATGTTAAAGAGTATGATGTTATTCCATATTATAATCTTTTGGATAATACTTTTTGGATAACACTGGATCTTGGTGTTGATGTTAAGGTTGTGCAGAGTGATGTAGTCGTGAGTGCTGTTACTGGATTTAAAGGCTATTCATCAAAAGATACAACTGTTATTCCGCTACTTTATGTACGCGCACGAACAGAGCTTCCTACAACAAATATCGGTTTAGAAGCTGACGTAAAAGCCATTACAGACGGAACAAATACTATGTATGATGCGCGAGCTAAAATAGATTATACATTTGACTTTGCCGTTTTACAGCCTGGTATTGAAGTAGGGTACAGAATGCAAAAAATTAAAAGTGATGATGGTGAAAAATCACAAGTTAATTTAGACTATTCAGGAGTTTATGCGGGCTTAATGCTTCGTTTTTAATATGAGCTTTTTTGGCTCATATACTCTTGATCGAGTATCTCTATCTCCAACTCTAAGTGAATTCCAAAATTTTCATAGACTCTTTTTTGTGCTTCTTTAATTAAAAAGAGAGCATCTTCAAATTTTCCATCTCCGGTATTCACTAAAAAATTTGCATGTTTTTGGCTAAAGCACATAGCTCCTTGCATAAACCCTTTGAGTCCTACTGCTTCTATGAGTTGACCGGCATACTCTCCTTGTGGATTTTTAAAACAGCTTCCTGCACTTGGTGTTGCCGGTTGATTGGCGCGCATCTTTTTAAACATTGCAACTTTCTTTTCATCAAAGCCATAACTCAGTTCAAACTCAGCGGCAACTATTGTTTGTGAGATGTTTGTATATCGATAGCCATAGAGGATTTCATGTCGTGGAATTACACTTTCAACTGTCTCAATTGTTTTGAGATGGTTGAAGATCTCATACTCTTTGAGCCCTGCATTCATCTTGACAAGACCACCGAGTTTTCCGGGAAGATGAGAGAGAAACTCAAAGTTTGCGATATTATTTTTTTTACAAAAAGAGGCAATTTTTCCAGAGGGTGTAGCAGCACCTATTTTTATAGTGTTGTTTTTGAGTTCAATAAAATCAAACTCTTTTGAAAGCATTAGCATTGGAGGAGGATTGTTGCCTATAAGAATATTATTACAAGCACCGATCATATAATAGTGACTTAGATTATGATAGTGTTGTCCTTTTTCTAAGACTGTGACATCAAAAGAACTTCCAATTTTAAAAGAGCTGTAGTTTGCAAAGTTAATTTTTTTTGTTTTCATTACTGTATAAATGTTGGAATAAGAGCAAAAACATGTTTGGAGAAGTCAATTATCTCATTTAACATCCATGGCATAGTCAGGACAATAACAATAACTACACCAATGATCTTTGGAATAAAGGAGAGTGTCATCTCATTGATTTGTGTGGTTGCTTGAAAAATAGAGACTGCAAGCCCTACGAGCATTCCCACAAGAAGCCCGGGAAGTGCAAGATAGAGTGCAATTTTAAATGTTTCAACACCGAGTTCAATGAGTTTTGCTTCCATTTAACTATTCCTTAATGTTTCATACTCTGTAGGAATAAGATAATCCTCAATTTTTACAGGTTGATCGTAAAAACCGTGTTTATAGCCAATTTCAAAAAGTTTATTGATAGCTTTATATTGAATATCGCTGAGTGTGATCGATTCATCATTTGCATAGAGTTCGAGATATTTATCAAGGGTAGGAGCATCAATACGCACCAAATCCCGCTCTATAAGCATTTTTGAGAGTCGATCTTTATGATCTCTTGCTACCTGAACAGCTTTTGTTAATGTTGCTTCATACTCTATGGCTTTGTTGAGTGGTAGTGAACGACGAATAGCCATACCGCCAAGAGGAAGGGGAAGCTCCTCACCTGCAAGCTCTTGCCAGATATCCCATAGCTCTTTTTCAACTTCAAGTTCATTGTCATAAGTTAAAATGGACTCATGAATTAAAACACCGGCATCAACAACACCGTCAAGGACAGCCTGCTCGATCTCTAAAAAGTTCATATATGTTATGCGTGCATCAGGGTAAGCAATGCGAAAAAGCATAGCATTTGTCGTATGTTTTCCACTGAGGGCTACTTTGAAGTTTCGCTTGAGTTTGGCACCTTTTTTCTTAATGATCTTAGGACCGTAACCCTCACCAAAACTGACAGCGGTGCGCAGTGGTGCATACTCCTCTTTAATGTGAGGATAGAGAGCAAAACTAATCGCTACAATATCGTAAACACCATTGAGTGCATCTTCATTAAGGGTTTGAATATCTTTTGCGATATTGTCAAATTTAACATCTTTCATTCCTACCCAGCCAAATTTAATGGCGTAGTACATAAAGATATCGTCGGCGTCCGGTGAGTGTGCTATAAGAGTTTTTTTCATAGAATTATTTTATCTAAAAATTGATTAAATTAAATAAAATAGGAGTATAATAACTTCAGGAAATGTTTATTATAAGGAGCATGTTATGAGTAAAAAAGCATTTGTTCGAGTATATGATAACTATGATGAAGCAGCAAAAGCTGTCAATGTTCTGCTAGAAGGCGGCGTCTTAAAAAAATATATCTCTGTTCTTGGAAAAGGTGAGCAAGAGGAGAGAAATGAGTTTCAATATAAAAAAGAGAATGAAGATATGATCTTTTGGGGTGAACAGGGTGCCTTTTGGGGCTCATTATGGGGATTACTTACTGGTGGTATTCTCTTTTGGGTTCCTGGATTTGGACCGCTAATCGCAACGGGACGTATTTTAGCAGCTATTGCTGGTATGGTTGGCGGTGCTGCTCTCTTTGGAAGTGCCGGAGCAATGACTGCTTGGTTTATTGACTTGGGTATAGAAAAAACATTGGCAAAAGAGTATGGTGAAATGCTCAAAGAGAATAAAATTCTTGTTATTGTCCATGGTGACGATGCCGCAGTTGAGATTGCAGAAAAAATATTTCCTGAAACATAATGGGACAAAACAGAGAGAGAATTTTCTCTCTGTTTCCAAAAAAATCTACAAAAATATGACAATATGTCATAAAATTTAAAAACTACACAAAATTACTCTATAATTCTTCAAAATTTCATAATAAGTGAGTCCACAATGGATGCAAATAAGCAAAAATCATTAGATTTAGCAATCAAACAGATAGATAAAGCTTTTGGTAAAGGTGCTCTAATGCGCCTCGGGGATAAAGATATTGAGCCTATCCAATCAATCTCAACAGGATCGCTTGGTCTTGATTTGGCGCTTGGAATAGGTGGTATCCCACAGGGACGTGTTGTTGAGATCTATGGACCTGAATCTTCAGGAAAGACAACATTGGCTCTTCAGATTACTGCAGAGTGTCAAAAAAACGGAGGGGTGTGTGCCTTTATTGATGCTGAGCATGCTTTAGATGTCATTTATGCAAAAAATCTTGGTGTAGATATAGATAATTTGTTGGTTTCTCAGCCTGATTATGGGGAACAGGCGCTTGATATTGTTGAAACAATTGCACGAAGCGGTGCAATTGATCTGATCGTTATCGATTCGGTTGCCGCACTAACGCCAAAAGTAGAACTTGAGGGTGAAATGAATGATCAGCAAGTCGGTGTTCAGGCACGTCTGATGTCAAAAGCACTTCGTAAATTAACAGGTGTTTTAAATAAAATGAACTGTACGGTTATTTTTATTAATCAAATTCGTATGAAAATTGGAATGATGGGGTATGGTTCTCCTGAGACAACAACAGGTGGAAATGCTCTAAAATTTTATGCTTCAGTTCGTATTGATGTTCGTCGTATTGCATCACTAAAACAGGGTGAAAGTCAGATAGGAAACCGTGTAAAAGCAAAAGTTATTAAAAATAAAGTGGCACCGCCTTTTCGTCAAGCTGAGTTTGATATTATGTTTGGTGAGGGGATCTCTAAAGAGGGTGAACTTGTTGATTATGGTGTAAAACTTGATATTGTTGATAAAAGTGGTGCTTGGTTTAGTTATGGGGATACTAAATTAGGGCAGGGGCGTGAAAATGTTAAAGCAAAATTCAAAGAGGAACCTGAATTAGCGAGTGAAATTGAAGAGAAGATTAAACAGGCAATGGGGATAAGTTCATTAATGACTATGGATACTTCTGATATTGCACAGAGCGATGCCTAAACAAAGTTTTAATTGAATTTAGCTAAAATAGTGTAATTAATTCAAAAAAGGCAAATATATGTTTATAGATAATGTTAGTGCAATAGAAGTAATGGATTCTCGCGGTAATCCAACGGTAAAAGCTACAGTAACTTTGAGTGATGGAACAGTAGCAAGTGCTATAGTTCCTTCAGGTGCAAGTACAGGTAAACGTGAAGCATTAGAACTCCGTGATGGAGGAGATCGTTATATGGGTAAAGGTGTACTCAAAGCGGTTGAGAATATTAATGGTCCAATCTCTGATGCTTTAATTGGTATGAGTCCATTCAATCAGGCTGTAGTTGATGCTATTATGAAAGAGATTGATGGTACTGAAAATTATGGAAATCTTGGAGCAAATGCTGTTTTAGGTGTTTCTATGGCAGTAGCACGTGTTGCAGCAAAGAGTTTAAATGTTCCACTTTATAGATATCTTGGTGGTGCAAACGCAATGGTTATGCCAACGCCAATGTTAAACATTATTAATGGTGGTAGCCATGCGGATAATTCAGTGGACTTTCAAGAGTATATGATTATGCCTGTAGGTTTTGAAGATTTTACAGAGGCACTTCGTGCATCTTCTGAAGTTTATCATAACCTCAAAGCTATTTTAGCTGCAAAAGGACACTCAACATCTTTAGGTGACGAAGGTGGATTTGCTCCAAATCTTTCTTCAAATGAAGAACCTATTCAAGTTATTATTGAAGCAATTGAAAAAGCAGGTTATAAACCAGGTGAAGAGGTTGCTATTGCTCTTGATGTTGCCGCAAGTGAGCTTGTTGTTGATGGTGGATATCGTTTAGAGAGTGAAAATCGTACAGTGAGTTCAGAAGAACTTGTTGCTTATTATGAAGATCTTTGTTCAAAATACCCTATTGTATCAATTGAAGATGGTCTAGGTGAAGATGATTGGGATGGATTTAAACTTATGACAGAGAAACTCGGAGATAAAATCCAAATAGTCGGTGATGATCTTTTTGTTACAAATGCAAATATTCTTAATGAAGGTATTGCAAAAGGTATTGCAAATGCAATTCTTATCAAACCAAACCAAATTGGTTCTGTATCTGAGACAATGCTTACAGTACGTTTGGCGCAAAGAAATGGGTATAACTGTGTAATGAGTCATCGTTCTGGTGAGAGTGAAGATGCTTTTATCGCTGATTTTGCAGTAGCATTAAATTGTGGTCAGATTAAAACAGGTTCAACAGCACGTAGTGAAAGAATTGCAAAATATAATCGCCTTTTAGAGATTGAAAATGAAGTAGTTTATGGTGAATATTTAGGAAAAGCTCTTTTTAATTAAGAGGACTTATGAATAAAGATGAGCTCTATGAAGAGATAGATGATAGTGAGAGTTTTACCCAAAGATATTTGGGACTCTCTTTTGGAAAATTTTTCTTTCTTATCTGTTTGATAATTCTTCTTGGTATTTATGTTGGTGTCCTTTTATATGGGACAAATTCTGTTGAAGTTCTTTTGGGCTTGGATGATTATGAACATTATCTTCATGCCCAAGTTAAAGAACTCAAACATGAAAATGCAGATCTCCAACGTGAATATTTTGAGCTTAAAGAGATTTCAGCACAATAATCTTATGCTATAATGTTAAAAAACAGGTATATAATATGATGAAATTTCTTTTTCTATTTTTACTTCTTGTTGTTGGCACTCTTTTTGGGAGGGAGAATCCTTTTTTCCCAGTAGATTCTGCTGTAGATATACCTCTGACAACAAATCAAATAGAGAGTATCCCTCCTTTGAAACGTGCCTCTTTAAAACTTCCATCAAGTGCAAGGACAGTTGAAAGTGTGACTGTGACATATCAAAATTTAGATGGTTCTATAGCAAGTAAAAAGATAAATCTTCATAATAGTATAGATTGGCATCTGCCTGTTTTTATTTCACAGAACTATGATGATTCTTGTCCAAAATCAAAACAGCCTATCAAAAAAGAGAAAGTTGTTTTTAGGGATTTAGGTGGATTGAAGTTTATTCGCTTTTATGAGCATAAGAAAGAACTAAAAATTGTAACGCATGATAAAATGCTTCGCCATTTTTTACTTGTGAAACCACACAGAATAGTGTGTGATTTTAAAAGAGATACTAATTTTGGAGCCTATAAAAAGGTATTACCAAAAAATTCTATTTTTAAAACAGTGCGTCTAGGAACACATGACGGATATTATCGTGTCGTGCTAGAACTTGACGGCTACTATCAATATAGCCTTCACAAAAATAAAGATACTTACATTTTTGTACTACGTTAAATATTAATACTTCAGGAATTTTTTTATGAAATTTATTTTTTTATGTTTACTTTTTTATGTGAATGCTTATGCAATTATCACTATTAAACCTGTAAATATAGGTGAAAATCCAGGTACCAGTGGGATCATAAAGGGTTCTTTTGAGACAAAAAGAGGCAATAGTGATGTTGACAACTACAGTGCAGGGTTACGTCTTGCGTATGATAATAACAGCAGTTATGTTGTTTGGAGTGATTTTGTTTTTAGTTATGGAAAAAGTTCAGGTGTAACCAATACAAATAAATCTTTTACACACCTTCGATATATTCATAAGCTTTATAAAAAGAGTATAGATTGGGAGACATTTTTGCAGGCTGAACATAATGAGTTTACTATGGTGAAACATCGCTATTTAGGTGGAGGTGGTTTGCGCTTGTATGAGAATAAGAGACATTGGGGGGAGCTCTATTTGGGGCTTGGTGCTTTTTATGAAGATATCTCTTATACGACACAGATAGATCCAAAAGAGCATAATCTTCGCCTAAACAGCTATTTGGCATATACAAATAAGTTCTCAAATGAGTCGTATCTCTCGTATGTTTTTTACTATCAACCTAAGGTCAATAACTATAAAGATTATATTATTTCTAATGGTTTGGAGTTAAATATACTTATCTATAAGCAGCTCTATTTGAATATTGTTTTTTATTATGATTATGATGCCCTTCCCGCTATTGGTGTCAAGAGAGAAGATGTCTCTCACAAGACAAGTTTTATATATAAGTTTTAGAGATGAAAATCTGCTATAATTCCATTTATGAATGAACTGAAAAATTATATTGCATCACACGATATGAGTGAGATGCACCCCTCTGAAATTGCAAATATTTTAAGAGGAATGGATGATCGTGAGTTTAGCGAAGCGATCAAACTTGTACCAAAAGAACTTGTTGGGGATGTTGCACTGGCTCTTCCTGACAGATATTTTGATGATGTTGTTGAAAATCTGAGTGTTGATGAACTTTCGCATGCTGTTTCAAAACTTGAGTCTGATGATCAACTTGAGTTTATGCAGGAACTTGAAGAAGTTGATGAGCATGTTGCTTCAAAAGTTTTTGATACTCTTGATGAAGATGATAAAAAAGAGATTGCCCAGCTTCAAAAATATGAAGAAGATGAAGCGGGTGCCTGTATGCAACTCGAGGTCTTTACCGCTCATGCCAATGAAATTGTTCAAGATGTTATTAAACGTTTTGCAAAACTACGTAAAGCACATGAGTTAGAAAATATTCAAAATCTTTTTATTGTCGATGATCACAATAAGTTGCTCTATACCGTTGGATTGGATGATCTTCTGATTTTTGATTTTTCAAAAACAGTTTTGCAAAATATTACAGAGAGTGAAGATAATTTTGAACCAATTAAAGCTTATGATAGGGAGGATATTAAAGATGTAGTGGAGCTGTTTAAACAGTATGATCTCTCGGTACTTCCGGTAGTAAACCAAGAAGGTGTATTACTTGGTCGTATAACTTCTGATGATATCTATGATATAATTAATGAACATGCAACAGAGCAGATGTATCACTTGGCAGGTGTTGATGATGATGCAGAAGAGGATGAAGATATCTTAAAGGCAGGGCGTAAACGTGCCTATTGGCTTGGAATTAATCTGCTTACTGCTATTGCTGCTTCTTTGGTTATTGGAATCTTTGAGAGCACAATTAACTCTATGGTGGCTTTGGCCGTATTGATGCCTATTGTCGCTTCAATGGGTGGAAATGCCGGTACACAAACTTTGACGGTTGTTGTGCGACAGTTGGCACTTGGTGAGATCTCCAAAGGAGATGCTTTTCGTTCTATTAAAAAAGAGGTTGCTATCTCTTTGATGAATGGTCTTTTATTTGCTATAGTGATGGGTATTATTGCTTGGGTTTGGTTTCATATGCCACTTTTAGGTGTTGTTATTGCTCTTTCAATGATTATCAATCTTCTTATGGCTGGTCTATTTGGAGCAGTTATTCCATTAGTTTTAAAATGGTTCAATATTGATCCCGCTATTGGAAGCACTGTTATTTTAACAACTATTACAGATGTCGTAGGATTTTTCTCCTTCCTGGGACTCGCAAAAATTATACTTTTATAAGGAAAACAAAACGTGGAATTATTATTACTATTTTTTCTATTGTCGGTTGGAGTATCGTTTGTCTGCTCGGTATTAGAGTCGGTACTTCTCTCTATTAATATGTCATATGTGGCGGTACTTGAAAAAGAACGCCCTGCTATTGGAAAGCTGCTTCGTCTGCAAAAAGAGAATATCAACAAGTCGATTGCCTCTATATTGATTCTCAATACAATTGCTAATACTTTGGGTGCAGCGGCTGTAGGTGCGCAAGCTTCTGTTGTTTTTGGAAATGATGCAGTTGTGATTGTCTCAATAGTTTTGACTTTTGCAATTCTTTTTCTCTCTGAGATTATTCCAAAAACAATTGGCGCAATCTATTGGAAACAGTTAGCACCACTTTCAGCATATTTTATTCGTGTTTTTATTTGGATTACATATCCTATTATTTTAACGACTTTGGCTGTTACAAATAAGATCTCACAAGGTAAAGATGATTCTCAGACACTTACTAAAGAGGAGCTTTTGGAGAGTATGCTTATGAGTGAAGATGAGGGTGTCATTGATGAAAAAGAGTCAGATGTTATTGAAAATATGCTCAATCTTGACAATATTAAAGTCTCAGAGGTCTTAACACCGCGTAGTGTTGTTTTTGCATTGGATGAAAATATGACAGTCAAAGAGGTGATAGAAACAGAAGAAGCAATTTTTAAATTTTCTCGTATTCCTGTTTATAGTGGGAGTATTGAAGATGTAACTGGTATTATGTTAACAAAAAAACTCTTTCGTCAGGCACTTAAAGATGACTCTGTAGCATTGAAAACAATTAAAAAGGATATTTTTGCTATTCATGAAAATATTCCAGTATCTAAAGCACTTGATCTTTTTATATCAAAAAAAGAGCATATGTTTTTGGTTAAAGACAGTTATGATCAAACAGAAGGAATTTTAACACTTGAAGATTGTGTTGAGACTATTTTAGGTGTTGAAATTATGGATGAGAGTGATACTACCGCAGATATGCGTGAACTTGCAAAACATCAAATGAAAATAAAGCGCAAGCTTCAAGAACAGAAGTCTTAGCCTAGGGCTACGACTTCATTCATATCTATATTATCTCCCATCTCTTGGGCAAGTTGGTCCATTAATAAAAAGAGCTCTTTAGAGTGCTCTTCTGCTTCTCTAAATCGCCCGACAATCTCCTCTTTTGAATCATTTTTAGCCATACATCCACCATTAAGAGCACAGTTAATGTTTTCATTGATAAGTTCATGCACTTTTTCATGGTGAATTTGTATCTTTTTAAATGTTGGATTGTTACCAAAAAGTTTAGCACCCTGAGAGTAGTACCACTGTCCAAAACCACACTGATGTGCATCTTTCTTGAGATCCTCAGTTACAGTTCCGTTTACAACAGATGAGTAGGCATCTGATTTAAAGATGATATGGTGGATTTTATAGTTTGACAAGAAGAGAGCAAAACTACTTCTGTTTGATTCTTTGGATGTGGATTCCATATCTGTATTGAGCTGACTCATTGTATTAGAAAAGTTATCCATTGTATCATTGGCACTTGTTGCAATGCTACTCATATTGGCAGCATTTTCAGAAATACCACTTGATTGCTGTTGTAAATTTTGAATGGTAATGCTGATCTCTCCGGTTGCTTTTGTTGTACGCTCCGCAAGTTTACGAACTTCATCGGCGACAACGGCAAAACCACGTCCATGCTCACCTGCACGAGCAGCTTCGATAGCCGCATTAAGTGCAAGAAGATTTGTTTGATCGGCAATATCTTTAATGAGGTTGACCACATTGGTTATTTCACTAACATTTTCATCCATCATCTCTATAGCTTCTGTTGTATCGACAACAAGATTGTTAAGATCGGAGATCTCCTGTGTTGTTGCAGAAACGGCATTGTAAGTTGTTTGTGTGGACTCTGCGGCATTGGCGGTGAGTTGTGTTACTTTTACAAAAGCATCTTTGGTTTTATTGATATCATTGGTAATGATCTCAAAGTTCCCTTTCATACCACCATTGAGGTTACTAAATTCTGTTGTCAAGATACCCATAAGTTTATAACGCTCATTTGCTTTCATTGACGCAATAGCTTTTTGGATCTCTCTTGCTGTTTCACTAAATTCACCATGCAGACCATTTGGAAACATCTGTCTATACATTTTTCCATGGGTAACTGCTTCAATAGTGTAGCGTGTTTCTCGTAGAATAACTTCCATTTGATCAAGAGAGTTATTGATACTCCATGCAACTTTTTCTAAAGGAGTCTCTTTTTTATCGAGAATAATTCGTGAAGAAAGTTTACCGTTTTCAACATCTTTTAATACAGAAGCGATTTGTGTGAGAAGTTCTGCCTCATTTGCATTGTTGTTGCCAAAAGAAAAAAGACTCATAGTGTAGCTCCTAGTTGTAGATTAATGATAAATTCTCGATAACCGAGTTGATGTTTTTGAAGCAGTTCGTTTAGTATTTTTTGTGAAGCTGCCGTACCGCCGCTTCGCTCAGCATCGCAAAGTTGTTTGTAGATAGGGGTAATAATATCTATTGCAGATTGAGGCATTTTTCTTCTAACGGACGTATAACTTGTAATGTTTCCATTGAGATCAAGATCCGCTGTAATATAGGCTAGTACCCAATAGTAACCACCATCAGCACGAAGATTTTTTACGAAACCAAAAAATTCATCTTTGCGTTGAATAAGATCCCACAAAAGCTTAAAGGCAAGTTTTGGCATATCTGGATGGCGAATAATGTTATGATTTGCTCCTATAAGATCAGAGGCAGGGTATCCTGCCATCTCTGCAAAAATTTCATTACAGTAGATAATTTTACCTTTTGTGTCTGTTTTTGAAATGATAAAATCATTTTCATTAAGAACTTTTTCTCTGTTTGTAATGTTTTTTGGAGCATCAAGTTTTGATAAACTTTTATGTTGCATGAAGAGCTCCTCCTTTTATCTTAAGTTATCTCCATCATATCCAAGAGAGCTTAAGGAGGAGCTAAGAGTTTTTAAAGAATAATACTCTCTTCAAAGAGAGTTTCTTTTGGTTACATTCCTGGGATGCGAGGGATTTTCCCAAGTTTGGAGTTTCTACAGTACCAACCCCATCCTTTTTTCATCCAATGCCCTATAAAAGGCATAGGAATCATCTTTCCACCTTTGTCATCTCTGTAAACAAAAGCAGCGCCGTCACCGCTATCCATCACACAGAGGATATTGAGATGATCTTTATACCCTTTACGTTCTTGAGAACCTTTGCTCATCATATCAATATTAAAAGCGACATTTTTTGCCATCACTTCTGCAATATGTCCCTGTTTTGCTTTCCAATCAGGTCCCTCTAGCGCAGCACTGTCTCCAATGGCAAAAACATTGTAGATACCCTCTTGTGTTGCTTCTGATTCATCAAAATTGTGGACAACTTCACAGTAGTCGTTGATCTTGATAAGTCCTGCATCATTGAGTGGCAGATCGCTCTTGGCAAAGACATCGTGACCATTCCCCGCAGGAATAAACATAGTAAAGTCAGATTCAAGTTTGCTTTCATCTTCAAAGACAATACCATCAGCTTCAAAACGTGTAATCTTTTTACCAAAATGAGTGTTGATATTGAGTTTTTCAAAGAAAACACCCATCATTTTAAGGGCTTGTTTTCCCATTCTTGCTCCCGGCTCTGCCATCGGTGCAAAAAATGTTAACTCAAAATCATCACGAATTCCAAGGTTTTTTAATTGGTTATGGACATTGAAAATAACTTCAAATGCCGGACCTCCACGAACATTGGAAGGATCTTTTGGATTCCCGCCAAAGCCCATGGCAATCTTACCGCTTCCTTTTTCAATGAGTGCATCAATACGTTTTTTAATCTCCATAGACTCTTCTGGAACACCACAAATTGATAAGAAGTTTTCACTTCCTTGATGTTTCATTTTACCAGAACCCATGGCTACAATGAGATAGTGATACTCAAAGGTATTCTCTTTACAATAGACTTTATTTTCTTTTGTCTTAATAGACTCAACTTCATCAATAACAAGTTCAAATCCATGTGCTTTTTGCAGATCGGCTAAAGGAATACACATATCTTCAAACTTGTTTTCACCTGTTGGTATCCAAATTGATGTCGGATAGATATAGAAGTAGTCACGATTACTAACGAGTGTTACTTGATAGTTCATTTTTCTGAGATGAATAGCGGCATCAACACCGGCAAATCCACCCCCTAAAATCAATACTTTTTTCATAAATTATTCCTATGATAACTAAAATTAATAAGAAATATTACCTGAGCTGATGTTAAAAATAGATTAAAGATTTGAGTTTCATCGTCACTTTTAGTTTTATAATAACTCTTTGTCTATCCAGTGTGAAAGGGCATAAAGCCCCCAGACATGCTGTTTAAAACGACCTTTCTCGGCTCGTTTGATGTAGTAGGCAAGCTCATCCTCTTTAAACATTCCAGTCTTTTTGTTTACCTCAGTAATAAGATCAACCCGCCCACTGCTGTAGAGATACTCTCCGTAAGGGTTGGAAAAGCCTTTTTTCTTGCGTGCGAGGATCTCTGAAGGAAGCTTGTTTTGCATCAACTCTTTAAAGAGTCCTTTTGGCTTTGCACTCTCATAGCGAAGATGGGGAGCTATGCTAAAAACACGCTCGACAAATTTGTGATCCAAAAAAGGTGTTCGTGACTCTATGGAGTGTGCCATACTGACACGATCGAGTTTTGCCAAGAAGTGTTCTGCTTGAAAGTGCATCAGATCGGCATAGCTAAACCAGATAGACTCATCTGTGTGATCCGAAGTTTCAAAGCGATCGCGCAGCGCTTTGAGATATAAAAATCCCTCTCCGTCTCGTACATTTTTCTTCAGCAGCAGATTTTTTTGCATATCGGTAAACTTCTCACTTGAGGTACGAAAGACAACTTCTCCTTCAAAAGCACGTTTGTACCACTCCCACTCACGATTCATACTGAAGTTGGATCGCAGATACTTTTTAAACCAGTTTTTGTGAAAAACAGCCTTTGCTTTCTCCATCTCCAAATACTCAAAGTATTGTCTGTAGCCCAAAAAGAGCTCATCATTGCCCTCACCACTCAGAACAACTCTGTATCCATCGGCTTTAATCTTTGAAAAAAGATGATAGAGAGGAATGGCAGCGGGATCATTAAGCGGCTCATCAAGTGTTGCAAAGACGGCATCTATGGTGTCAATATAGCCGTTTCGAGAGAGCTCTATGGCGCTGTTTTGTACTCCTAGGAGTTTGGCAGTTGCTGCGGCATTGTCACGCTCATCATACTTGCCAAAGTTCTCAAAACCCAAGGTATAGGTAGGGATCTTCTTGCCAAAACGTTTGGCATAGTAGCTGATGGTTGCACTGTCAATACCGCCACTCAGCAGGGCTGCCATATCGACATCACTCTCAAGCCGCATTGCTATGGAGGCTTCAAGCTCCTCTTCTAAAAGTTTGAGGGCTTGCTCTTTGGAGTAGATCTGGTTTGGCTTGGTATCTAAAATATCATAATACTTTTTTCGTTTTACTGTGCCATCTTCAAATATAAGCATCTCTGAGGGAGCAAGCTTCTCTATACCTTTGTAGAAAGTGTGCGGTGCAGTTGGTGCAAGATAGCTAAGAAAGGAACACATAGCATCAATATTGAGCTCTTTGTGTTGCAAAAAGGGTGTAAGGGCTTTGATCTCTGAAGCAAAGTAAAAAGCCTTTGCATCCTGCATAAAAAAGAGCGGCTTTTTACCGAGTCTGTCACGGGCTAAGAGAAGCCGCTTTCCATCAAGCAGAGCTATGGCAAACATTCCCCGAAGGTGGCTGAGAAAATCATCTCCCCACTTCAGATAGGCAGCAATGATGATCTCTGAGTCGCTTTGTGTTTGAAAATTAAAATCCAGCTCTTCTCTTAACGCTTTGTGGTTATAGACCTCTCCATTAAAAGAGAGCAAAATTTTCTCGTGTTTGAGTGGCTGGTGGCTTCTGTGGTGGGTGTCGGTAATAGAGAGTCTTTGATGGGCAAAAAAGAGATCCCCACGCTCCTCTATACCGCAAAAATCAGGACCACGGTGGGCAAGTCTGCCAAGAGCATAGCGTGCTTCTTTGTTGTTATATTCGCCTAAGATTCCAAAGATAGCACACATTAGCGAAAAAATCCTACGGTGATATCATCTTTTAAGTAGCCCTCTTTGAAGTAGAGATCCTTTACTTTGAGCTCACGTGCCAAAACTGTTATCTTCTCTTTTGTGAGGTAGTTATAGGTTTGTGAGTTGTCCTCACCGTGTAAAATATTAAAAATAAAAGCTCTCTTTGCAGCCTTGTAGCAGTTGTTTATAAACGATACCGTCTCAAAAGGGGTAAGCACGCTCATAGCCCCGCTGCATATAACATAGTCACTCACAAAGATCTCATGGTTTGTTATATCTGTTTGAATGATAGTCTCTCCCGTTTTTTGTTTTGCGATCTCACACATTGTAGGCATTGAGTCTATGCCGATGTATCGTTTTGGAAGATTTGAGCGGCGTTTTAAGTAGGTATAAAAATCTCCAAAGCCACACCCTGCATCTGTAAGAGTAAAGTTTGCAAGATCTTTTGGTAAAAGTTCACAGATCGTCTCAAAACGTATCTGCTGGTGATGATAACTTAGCCAACAGACCCCCTCCGGAGAGAGACCATGTTTTTTGATGGCATTTGTGTAAAAGAGTTCACTATCTATACGTGGCAAAAATTCTCCTTTTTTAGTAATGGTATTATATAATAATTCAAAGGAAAAAGTATGAGAGTAGCAGTTATTGGTCTTGGGGGTGTTGGTGGTTATTTGGCGGCTTCGTTTGCAAAAGCGGGTATTGAACTTGTCGGCTTTGGACGAGGGGAGCATCTTGCGGCAATACAAAAAGATGGCTTGCGTATAGTTGAGGATCATCAAGAGTGGCAAGTAAACTTGGATGCCAGAGAGTTAAAAGATGCTGATGGCTATTTTGACGGAGTGCTTTTTTGTGTAAAGAGTTATGATCTTGAAGATGCCTATAGAGCAATAGAGCCGTTTATAGATGAGAAGAGTTTTTTGATCTCTTTTTCAAATGGTGTAAACAATGGAGATCGTCTGCGGGCTTTAAGCAGTGCTACGGTACTTGACGGAGCTGTCTATATTCTCTCGCATCTCCAAAAAGCGGGTGTCATTCGTAAAAAAGGGAAGGTTTTTGCGGCTGTTTTTGGTGGAGATGCTACGGCTACACAAAAGTTGGCAACACTTTTTGAAAAAGCAGAACTGCGTTATAAAACTCCGGATGATATTAAAAAAGCACTCTATAAGAAGTATATCTTTATTGCTGCTTTTGCAACACTCACCTCTTACTATGACAAGCCCATCGCTGCTGTTTATAAAGAGCATTTGAGCGAGGCAAAAGCTCTTTTAGAGGAGATCGCTGCTGTTGCAAAATCTGAGGGTGTGGATATTGATGATGAGGTACAAAAAGCTTTGAATACCGCTGCAAAACTCCCTGCTGATGCCTCAACTTCCATGCACCTTGACTTTCAAAACAACAAACAAACAGAGTTAGAGAGTTTGAGCGGCTATATAGCTAAAAACGGAGCTGTACAAACACCTTTAATGGAAAAAATGTATAAAGAATTAAGTGCAAAACTGTGATAATTAAGATAAAAAAAGAGTAGATAATGAAAAGAGAGCGAATTGTATTAGGCGGTGGATGTTTTTGGTGTATAGAGGCAGTTTATAGAAATGTAAAAGGGGTACTCTCAGCTGTAAGTGCCTACACAGGAGGTGCACGTCCAAACCCTACATACGAGAATATCTGCTCCGGTGCAACGGGACATGCCGAAGTTGTCGATATTAGCTATGATGCAGATGTTATTACTTTAGAAGAGATACTGGATATCTTTTTTGAAATTCACGATCCGACAACACTTAACCAGCAGGGTGCAGACAAAGGAACACAGTACCGATCGGTTATTTATTATGCAAATGAAGAACAAAAGCGTGTTATAGAGGAGTCTATTGCCAAACATCAAGCAGCATTTAGTGATAAAATAGTGACTGAAGTCAGCCCACTTGGGGATGTCTATCCGGCAGAGCCGTATCATCAAAACTACTATAACTTAAATGCACAGCAAGGCTATTGTCAGGTAGTGATTGCACCCAAATTGCAAAAATTTATGACAAAATTTCCGGAGCGTTTGGTCTAGGAATAGATTTTATGATACACTTTGAAATATATAAGGAGTAGTTATGAGTGAACATATATATGAATTAGCCATTGTCGGTGCCGGTCCTGCAGGAATTGCAACAGCTGTTGAAGGCTATTTGCAAGGCATAAAAGATATTATTTTATTGGAAAAAGATGAAAATCACAATGCTACTATTCGAAAATACTACAAAGACAATAAGAGGGTTGATGTTGAATGGAAAGGGCAAAAAGTTGAACTTGATGGGAATATTTACTTTATAGATGGAACAAAAGAGACAACACTTGATTTTTTTGACGAGATCCTACAAAAGCATTTTGTTGAGCTACAAACACATGTAGAGGTAACAGGTATAGAGAAAAAAGAGGGTTACTTTGAGGTGCAGATGTCGGGTAAAACTATCAAAGCAAAATATGTGGTTGTAACAATTGGACGTATGGGAAAACCAAATAAGCCAAGTTATAAAATTCCACCTGCTATTCGTAAAAAAGTAAACTATACTACAGATGATTGTGGTGAAGGTGAAAAAGTTTTAGTTGTAGGTGGTGGGGATAGCGCTATTGAGTATGCTGTTGATTTGAGTGCCAAAAATGAAGTGGCGATCTGTTATCGTCGTGAGACATTTCGTCGTGCAAACCCTACCAATCAGAGGGATATTGCCAATGCCATAGCTCATAATGAGGTACGACCGATTTTAGGTGTTAATATTGAGGGACTTGAAGCGACTGAAGATGGTAGAATCAAGGTACTTTTTAATGAGATAGAGCCGGAAGTTTTTGATAGAGTGATCTATGCAATTGGCGGAACAACGCCAAGTGCTTTTTTAGCAAGTTCAGGTATTAAAGAAGCAGATGGCAAACCGGTACATAATGAGAGTTATGAGACAAATATCGAGGGACTTTTTGTAGCAGGAGATATTACACAAGAGAGTGGTGGCAGTATTGCTCTTGGGCTTAATCAAGGCTATGCGATAGCCTGCCATATTAAAGAGTGTAGTAGTTAATAGTTTCTCTACTGTGACTCTTTTTTGAATTTGTAAACGTTAATAAGTTTGATCATAATCATTACGCCAATGACCTGAAAGAGTGCAGCTAAAATAAAAGCATAGTAATGTAGTTTATCAATAGAATTTGCACTATATGCAAGTGTTGCCATTGCAATAAGAAGAGTTAGAGGCATGGCATGTGAAAGACCAAGGAGTATGGTATCTAAGAAGCCAAGGTCTTTAATAAAAACCATAGCGGCAAAGAGACGCATCAGTATCATAATTATAGTAATAACGACAGTTATTTTAATAAGCCCCGGTAAGAGAAGAGCATCAAGGTTAAATGAACTTCCAATATGAATAAAAAAGATAGGAATTAAAAAACCAAAACCAAACGATGCCAGTTTCTCCGGCAGTTCATGTTTGTGCTCAAAAAATGTCGGAATAAATATACCGGCTAAAAAAGCACCAAAAGCAAGTTCAAGATGCAGATAGAGCATTGCACCTACAAGAAGAAAAAATATTCCCATACTTAAACGAATATCCTGTTCTTTGTTGTCTTTGTGCGGCATAAGGACAAGAGAGACTTTTGGAAACCACCAAAAAAGCAGTTGCATTGCACGAAATATGAGAAACATAAAAATTATAAAGGCAATAAGTGCAATGATCGTCTCTAAAAGACCAAGACCTATTCCTGATTCAAGTGCTGCAGAAGTAATTGTAAGAATGACAATACTTACAACCTCGCCAATTCCTCCTACTGTCATAGAGAGATTAATCCAAGGAGTTTTTCCATACTCTTTTGCCAGTGATGCTACTAAACCGACAGAGATAAGCGGAAGAAGTACCATAAAAATTTTTCCAAGATGAAATTGCATGGAAAAAGCAATGGAAAAGAGGTATAAAAAAGTGAGGTAGAGGAGTACTTTTTTTATGATTTGGCTTGGTGTTTTGAGAACATTTTTTAAATTGATCTCTGTTCCTGCAATAAACATAAGATATAAAAATCCAAGCTCAGAAACAATTGTAAAGAGATGTTCTTCATGTAAAAATCCGACATAGCCAAGAAGAGATCCTAAAATGATTTCAATAGGTGTTGTAGGAAGTTTTAATGTTTTTGCAATAAATGGCGAAAACATAATTATAAGCGATATGGTTGCAATAAGAAGGGTATTATCGCTTAAAGAGTGAGTCATTGGTTTATCCTGCTACACTTGTGGCAATTTCAAGTCCAAGATCAGCAATCATAGCGAGATCATCTTGTGCTGATCTTCCAACTGTTGTAAGATAGTTTCCAATAACAATAGAGTTTGCACCGGCTTGAAAAATTTCATTTTGGCGATTGCCAAACATTAACTCTCTTCCTCCTGCAACCATGATGCGATCAACATTTGGAAGCATTGTACGGGTGAGAGTAATAAGCTCAAGTGCCTCATCTGTTGAGAGTGGATTTGGTGCAAGTTGCAACGCGGGATTGTGATGGTAGAAATTAATGGGTACAGAAGCAGGACTCAAGGAGGCAAGTGCATTGAGAAATTCTATGCGATCATTGTCTGTTTCTCCAAGACCAAAGATCCCTCCGCTGATAAGTACCATACCTGCTTTGTTGACATTTTGACAGGTCTCATAGCGTTCACGCCAGGAGTGAGTTGTACAGATTTGGGGATAGAATGTTTCACTTGTCTCAAGGTTATGATTATAAGCTTTTATACCGGCACTTTTGAGTGTTAAGAGTTGATCGAGTGTTGCGGTTCCGTTACAGGCTATAAGACGGAGTTTTGGTGCTACTTTTTGGACATGCTTTGCTACTTCACAGACAAAGGCAACGGTTTTTTCATTGAGCCCTTTATCGGCTGTTACAAGACAAAATCCAAGAGCACCACTCTTTTGTGCGGCGATCGCTTCATTCTTGATCATCTCAATTGGTTTTTGTTTATAGCGTTCTATATCAGCTTTATAGCGAACACTTTGTGAACAAAATTTACAATCCTCTTTGCATGTTCCGCTGTTAATATTTGAGATCGCACAGAGAAATATTTTTTTATTCACTACTTTTGCCTTTTAAATTGGTAACTTTTTTTAAGTTTGAAAGACTCTTTTTTCTTTCTTGTATAGGCGTCAACAATAAAGGTGTCATTCTCTACGCTTAGCATTGCACACTCTGAAAGTGGTTTGTTACGTGCGCAAACCTCTCCAGGGTTAATGTAGAGTGAAGAACCTTTATACTCAACTTCAAATAGGTGTGTATGTCCAAAAATAATAACTTCTGCATCAGGTGTGAGGTAAAAAGGGAGATGCATCAGTTTAAATGTTGTATCTGCAAGCTTGAAATAGTAGGGCTCTTGAACAAGATTATAGTTGTTATGATAATGTACTAAATGAGCGTCATTGTTGCCATAAACTGCAACATATCGCTTATTGCAGTTTGCTAGGAGTTCAAGAATTTCACGCTCTACAATATCGCCTGCGTGGATAATAAACTCAGCTCCATTTTCTATAAGAAAATCGAGCGCTTTTCGTGCTTTGTTAACTTTTGAATGTGTATCTGAGAGTATGCCTATTTTCATAACTATTTTTGCTCGTCAATCTCTTCTCTTGGTGTACGTGCTTTACATTTGACACACTCATAAACCTCTTTGTTTCGGTAAGTACGAGGGGCAAGAACACCGTTACACCCTTTTTCTCTACATTTAATAGTTGTCGGCTCAAACTTAGAGATGAACTTACAATCAGGATAGTTTTCACATCCCCAAAATGGTCCGCGTCGTGAGTTTTTAAGAGAGAGTTTCCCGCCACAATCGGGACATGGAGTCTCACTCACTTTCTCCTCTACTTGAATAGATTTTGTATTTTTACAATCAGGATAGTTTGAACAGGCTAAAAATTGACCGTTACGACCATTCTTAACGATCATATCAGCACCACACTTCTCACACTTCTCATCAGCCGTTGTCTCTTTTTTCTCTACTTTGTTTCCCTCTTCATCGCACTGTTCAGTATATTTACACTTAGGAAAACCACTACAGGCAATAAAATGTCCAAAACGTCCCGATCTCAAAAGAAGTTCACTTCCACATTTAGGACAGTTGCGTCCAAGTGGTTTGGCAACTTTAAGAGAGACTATCTTCTCTTTTCCCTCTTCGATCTGTTTCATAAAGCTCTCATAAAAGTTGATAAGAAGCTCTTGCCAATCCTCTTTTCCCTCTGCGATCTCATCGAGTTTCTCTTCCATCTCGGCAGTAAAGTTAATATCTACGATATTTGCAAAGTGTTTTTCAAGGATCTCTGTGACAGTAAAAGCAACTTCTGTTGGGATGATCTGCTTCTTCTCGATCGTTACATAGGTACGGTTGGAGAGTGTTGCAATAGTCGGTGCATATGTTGATGGACGTCCAACTCCTTCAGCTTCAAGTTTTTTGATAAGGCTTGCTTCACTGTAACGAGAAGGTGGTTCTGTAAAGTGCTGCTCTGGTTTGATGCTTTGGATCTCGGCTTTGTCACCCTCTTTAAGTGTTGGAAGAAGTTTGTCTTTGTCCTCTGTTCCTGTTACTGCATAAAAACCGTCAAAAATGAGCTTTCTGCCACTTGCACGGTACTCATTTTCATTCCCTTTAAAGATGATGCTTTGTTGCTCAAAAAGGGCATCTTCCATTTGACATGCCATAAAACGCTCATAGATCAGACGGTAGAGTTTGATCTCATCAGGTTTTAAAAATTTCACGGCAACTTCTGGAGTAAACTGTAGCATAGTAGGGCGGATAGCCTCGTGCGCCTCTTGCGCTCCTTTTGCCTTTTTCGTATAGACTTTAGGTTCTTTTGGCAGATACTTTTTACCGAAACGGCTCTCTATGATGCCACGAACTGCACCGACGGCCTCTTGAGCCAAGTTAAGGGAGTCGGTTCTCATATAGGTAATAACCCCTGAAGTTCCATCTGGAGTTTTTACTCCTTCATAGAGCGTTTGTGCTATCATCATCGTTTTTTTAGGTGTAAATCCAAGCTTGCTTGATGCAGTTTGCTGGAGTGTTGATGTCATAAATGGTGGTGGTGTTGCAGATTTACGCTGTTTTGTCTCAATTTTAGCGATTGTAAAGCTGTCTGCTTTGACACTTGCTGTGATTGCTTCGGCTTGATCTTTGTTCTCAATAGTAAGCTTCGCAATTTTTTGATCTTTATGCTTTATAAGATTGGCATCGATGTTTGTTTTAAAAACAGTGTCGATTGACCAGTACTCTTGTGGAACAAATGCTTTTATTTCACGTTCACGATCAACTACGAGTTTAAGTGTTGAAGATTGAACACGACCACCGCTGAGCCCTTTTTGGATTTTTGAAGCCAAAAGAGGAGAGAGTTTGTAACCTACTATGCGATCAAGCAGACGGCGAGCCTGTTGGGCATTGACCATCTTCATATCTATCTTGCGAGCCGATTCGAGTGCATGTTTGATAGCACCTTTTGTGATCTCGTGAAAGACGATACGTGGCAGAGTTTCGGGATCTTTTTTAATTGCGTGAGCAATGTGCCAACCTATTGCTTCTCCTTCGCGGTCCTCATCGGTTGCGATATAGATAGTATCTGCTTTTTTTGCTTTTTCACGTATCTCTTTTACAGTCGGAGCATTCTCTTTGGCTACAGAGTATTTTGGAATGATCTCATGTTTTTCTTCATCTATAGTGATTCCAAAACGGGATTTTGGCAGGTCTCTGATGTGACCTTTTGATGCGATGACATCATAACCTTTTCCTAAAAAGTTCTTGATAGTACGGGCTTTTGCGGGTGATTCGACGATAATTAAATTCAATACGTTTTTCCTATATATAGTATAGTGTTTTGTTTTTTGATTGTGGAAGTGTATCTAAAAAAAATAAAATTGTAAAAAATATAAAAAAATTGTAAATTTCCTAAAGTTATTTTTTGGAGTGACGATATTGTTTTCATCTAGGGCAAGGAAGTCCAAAGATACAAAAAAAACTAAGAGCGATACGCTCTTCCATAGAAAAGGATTTATTATGGGTTTTAGAATTAATACAAATATCGGTGCTATGAATGCACACAGAAATGCGACAATGAACAACATTGGACTTGATAAAAGTTTAAATCGTTTAAGTTCAGGTTTAAGAATTAACCATGCTGCTGATGATGCTGCAGGTCTTGCAATTGCTGATAAACTTTCAGCACAATCACAAGGTCTTGGTCAAGCTATTCGTAACTCAAATGACGGTATTGGTCTTGTTCAAACTGCTGATGGTGCATTAGATGAATATACAAATATCTTAAAAAGAGTTCGTGTGCTTTCTGTTGAAGCAGCCAATGATACTCAAGATACTAAATCACGTAGTCATATTCAAAAAGAAGTTACAGCACTTTTACAAGAAGCTTCTTCTATTGCAGCGACTACTAAATTTAATGGTATGGCTCTTCTTGATGCAAGTCATTCAAGTGGTAATTTTGTATTTCATGTTGGTGCATACCATGATGAAACACAAACTGTAGCTATTGGTACAAATACTGTAACAGCAATTACTGGTGCAGCTATTGCAAGTAATAAAGTTGATACACGTACAAATGCAGAAAAAGAAATTAGTCGTATGACAACAGCACTTGATACTATCAACTCAAAAAGAGCGGTTCTCGGTGCTGCACAAAATAAACTTGAGTCAACTGTAAGAAACATCTCTACTACACAAGTAAATGTTACTGCTGCTGAATCTCAAATTCGTGATGTTGATTTTGCTGCTGAGTCTGCAAACTTTGCTAAACACAACATTCTTGCTCAATCTGGTTCTTATGCTATGAGTCAAGCGAATGCTGTACAACAAAATGTTCTTAGACTTCTTCAGTAGTTTAAGTATTTAGCATTTTTAAGAGAGGTTCTTCCTCTCTTATTGTACCTTTTCATTTAAAAAATTCGTTAACGCTTCTTCATATATTCTTTCTATTTTAATCATGCCGTTTAACAGCATAGCATCTACATTTTTAATATGTTTTTTCTCATTTTTAAGTTCTTTTGTATTAAAAAGGTCAAAAATAATAGGCATTGTGTAACTTAAATATAAATCATAGAGAGAGACAAGATTACTGTTTTCTCGTGTAGGTGGTTGCAGGATAGCTAATGCTAATGATATAAGGTTGTAGAGGTAGCTTTGTACCTGTTTTTGGAGTGGTGCTGATTGATATTGTTGAATATAACCTTTAATCTCTTTTGCAAAAGCAAGGCGTTGTTTTAAAGAAGAAATATCATCTTTACTTAATTTTCTTTTTGAATATGTTTGCAGAAGTTTAGAGAGTTTTTCGTGAACTTCTTGTTTGTCTAAAGTTTGGAATGTACTGATTGCGACACTCTCTATTTTCTTGGTTATAGTATTGTTAATATATGCACCATTATTGAGGTTGTAGATCTTTTGTTGTTTGTGTTGTAAAATTGGAAGTGTTGTATTTAAAGCATGAATAGAGGAGAAAAAGAGTGGGTTTGTAAAAACTTTTTCTTGAAGATTTCCTTTGACTTCAAAAAAATCACCTCGAAAAGAGATCTTTTGTGACAGTTTGCCAAATTTGTCGGTATCATAGCTTTTTTGAGTTAGTTGATGTGTTTGTGAGTGGGATGCTCCTGTTTTGCTTACTGCAAAGTCAATTCCCAAAAGATAGATATCTTCAAAGCCTATTGTTGTCGCCCACATAATTGAACTTGAACCGACACAGGGACCTGTTATTGCGTTAAATTCTTCATTGTAAAAGGTATTATGCTCTTCAAGTATATAGATATTTTCTTGTTGAAAATATTGTAAAACCTGTGGTGGAGTAAAACCACCCACTATGGCAATTGCATCTTTTAAAAACTCTTTTTGTTCAAAGCCCTGAAGGTGTTGGATAGATGTTTCAAAACCGTCAAGGTGTGTGACAATATCGGGTTTTATATTGTGTTCATAGAGTGTCTTGAGTGTTGCCGAGAGTGCTAAAAGTGTGAATTTTTTGTGATTTTTTTGTAACCATTGCAATTTTTCTTCATTGAGTGATGGGCCTGATGCCAGAATAAGTAATGGTTTTTTTGTAATATCACTCTCTTTAAAGTGTGTTGTGAGGTTTAAAAAGTTATATCCTGAGTTGAGATAGTTTAGTGTTCGAATATACTTTTCAAGCGTTGTTCTGTATCCAAATGTAACAAAAGCTTGTGAAGCAAGTGCATTTTTAATTAAGTTTATTTTCTCTTTGGAGTGTGCAGGAAAATGGAAATATTTAAGATAACGATTTTTGAAAAAACTGTTTTCTAAAAAGATTTTAAATTTAGAAGTAAAATCCTTTTTATTATCTGCAATACTAAAAAAGAGTGTTTTATCCTTGAGTTGATAGTATGGTGTTGTAAAGAGAGAGAGACGAAAGAGTTCTAAGTCGTCTTCAATAATAAAATATTCATCCGCTTGAATTTTTTGATCAATTGTTAGAATATGCATACCAAGTCCTACCCCTATAATGATAAACTTTTCAATTGTTTTCATTGTATCTGTAGGCTTTGTATGATTAAGATAGTAGCTCATAAGAGGGTAGATATCTTCTATACCTCTTGTTTTGTCATCAAACTTGTTTTGCATCTTTTCATACTCATAATAGAGAGGAAATCCTTCAAAAGTTTGTGAATTCTTTTGATAGTTTATCTGCTTCGCAAACTCTTCACTGATTATATTGCTATTGGTATTATAAAGATAGTTTTGTGAAGCGCTCTCTTGCACATCAAAATAGCTCTCTTTGTAATCAAGAGCATAGTGTTCTTGATACTCTCCATTTTCTAAAGCAAGTTCAAAGAGTTGAATTTTTTTTATTATTTGAGGGTGTTGTTCTTTTAAAAAGTTGATATTATTATGATAGGTTTCTATCGCTTTTTTTTCTATACTTTGCATTAGAGTTCCTTTAATGTCTGTTCAAGTCTGTTGATATAGTGATTGAGTAAAGAGAGAAGTTCCTCTTTTAGAATGGTATGAATGGCAATATAGTCATCTCTTGTGATATCTTTAGCGTTTAAAAAATCATAGACAAAATGGAGTATGTAATAAAAATAGCTGTCTATAACACGGCTGAGTTCATAAAATCCTAAATCTTCTTCATTTACAAAGAGTGCATATATTGTCTGGGCGTACTCAAGTGCATTGGGATTTTGAGGAATTTTATACTCATTGAGCTGTTTTTTACGTTTTTTTGCATCTTTGAGTTTTGTTTTGAGTTTTTGTATATCCTCTTTATTGAGTGTTGTGTCAGCATGCTCTTCAATGAGAGTGTAGAGGTCTGTTTTGATTTTTTCTGGAATTGTTGTCTCAAAGAGAGTATTTTTTGTCTCTTTTGGTGTTGTTCCTTTAAAATAGGCCCCTTCTGAGAGATTATAGATACTCTGTTGAGCTTGTTGGAGTTTTGGGAAGTATCGGTTGATAATATCTACTGAACCGTAAAAGTGTGGTGTTGTAAATACTTTTTTTCTAAAATTACCCTCTATCTCAAAAAGACTCTCTTTATAGGAGAGAAGATTTTCATCATTGAGTTCATTTCGCAGTGTGAGCTGTTTTGTGTCTTGGTGAATATCGGTATGGTCTTTTCCTGTCTTTTGATCAACTGCCAAATCAAGTCCCAAGAGATAGATATTGTTTGCTCTTAGAACAAGGAGAAGTTCATAAGCCAAAGAACCGACACAAGGTGCAGAGATACTGAGGGCTGATTTTTGGTATGTACTTCCTGCCTCATAGATATAGGTGCGTTCTTTGGGTAAAATCTGCATGACATTTGATGGTGAAGATGCTGCCATAAAAAAGCGTGTGTTTTGAAAAAAGAGTGGATTCTCTTCAAAGGTTTGAAACGATTTTATACTTGCATCAAAAGGATCGAGATGTAAAACGATATCGGGCTGAATATTGTGCATATGTAAAAATTTTATAGATGAAGATACGGCGATAATAAGGAGTTTGTCCCTGTTTGCTTGAAGCCACTCAATATTATTTTGCAAAGATGGACCACTCGCTGTGATGAGAAAAGGAATGTTTTGCAATTCAGGTGTGTTGAATTTGAGACTCTTTTGTATGATTTTAAAGTGTTGAGCAAAATACTCAAGAGGTTTGAGAATTACCTGCATATAGTCATTAAATAAAAAACGTAAATCAGGTTGGTTAAAAAGTGTAACATAAAATTTATTGGCTTTATCTTCACTATGGCTGAGGAGTTGAAAATATTTTATAGCATGATTGAGATAGTATTTGTAGGATAAAAAGTGCTCACTGGTTTGGGAAAATTCCGTGTCATCTTCAAAAACAGAGAAGAAAAGTTCTGCATTTTTGGCAATCTGTGCATAGTTTGTTGTAAAGAGCGAGAGTCTAAAGAGTTCTAGATCATCTTCAACGATCAAGTAGGCTTTTGCTGCTATTTTTTTATGAATTGATTCAATATGAGCACCTAGTCCTGTTCCAAAAAATATAAATTTATCAATCGTATGTAGTTCTTTTCTCTGTTTTGTTTTTGTTTGTGTATAGCTCATAATAGGTGCGACATAGCTTCGGTAAGCTTTAAGGGGCGTCTCTTCTTTTATTTTTTTGAGCTTTTCCAAGGTCTCTTTGTCAAAAGTTTGTCTGAAAAAACTCTCAAAAAGGTTGTTATCTGTTTGAAAATTGACACTCAGTGTTGCTTTTTCTGTATGAATTGAGAGTTTTTTATTGTAGAGATATTTTTGTTTTTCTTTTTCTAAAACATCAAAGTTGTCATTCTCATAAACAAGCTCATACTTCTCCTTGTAGTGTCCGTTAGCTACGGCATTGTCCAGAGCAGAGAGTTTATTAAAAAGTTCTTTATGATGTGTCTGAATATAATTTATATTTTCATTAAAATTGTTTGCAATTATAGTGTTAATGGAATCCATCAAGCGCCTTTGTATAGTCTGTGGTAACTCTAAGCAAATCTTGTACTAGTTTTGTATATATCTCTGAAAGGTTAGTCTCAATTGCGGTGTTGAGCAGATCAAAAATCGAAGGGTAGTGGCTATGTGCATAGGTTGTGAGGATAAGTTTGAGTGTTTCATCTGTAATTTTTGAAAATGTATCATAGAGTTTTAAGAGTTTTGATTCTAGCTCTTTTGCTGATTGCAGCTTTTGCTCTTGCTCTTTTTGCAACTCTTTGCTTATATGCAGGGCCTCTTTGTATTTTGCAGTTATTTTGTTTGATTCGCTTGCTGTTAGTGTGTTACTGGCATAGCGCATAAAGCTTTTTTGTAACTCTGTGTGGAGTTCTTTTTTGTCTATTTGGCTATTTATGGTGATCTCTTTTGGCAAAGTGGCATTTGTGTTTTTAAAAAAAGCTCCATCATTGAGGTTGTAAATCTTTTGCTCTTCTCGTTTAAGTCCGAGTGAAATCTCATTGATGGCATTGATAGAGAGGAGAAAATTTGGTGTTGTGAACACACTTTTTTGAAAATTTCCTGCTGTTTTTACCAAAGAGTTTCTAAAAGATATATGCTCATCATTGCTTTGTGTTTCAAGATTATAGGCGTACTCATCTGCATGTGTACGTAGTGTCTTTTGATCAACGGCAAGGTCTAATCCCAAAAGATAGATTTTTTTTGCGTTGAGCACCAAAGCGATGAGATAGGATGTAGATCCGGCACAAAATGCACAAAGATTCCCAAACTCCTCTTTGTATTGTGTAGAGTTCTCAAATAAAAAGAGTTGTTCTTTGTCAAAATAGTCTAAAATAGATGGTGGTGTTTGTGCTGCAAAAAGAGCAATGCTCTTTTTCAAAATAGTTTTTGAACGGAGTAGCTCAAAATGTTTTTTACTACGCTTAAAGCCATCTATATGGGTGATAATATCGGGTTGAATATCTGCTTTTTCTAAAATTGGCAGTGTAGCGGAGAGAGCCATAATGAGAAAACTGTTTTGATTTTTTTGTAACCAATTAATATGTTTTGAGAGAGAAGGCCCCGGAGCGACAAGCAAAAGAGGGAGCTCAGAGGGAAGTTTTGTTTTAAGCAAATTTGCAAAGTAGTATCCCTCCTGTAGTCGTTTGAGTGGTTGCGTGTATTGTTCTAAAATGCTTTTATATGAAAAAAGAAGATGTGATTGTGTTGCAATACTTCTATGTAGATTTTTAAGTTTCTCATCTGAAAAACCCGGAAGCTGTAAAAATTTTATATAGTGATTGTAGTAGAAGCAATCTTTTAAGAAGCTCGAAGCACTTTTTGAAAACTCCTCTACATCTTCAAATATGCTAAAGTGTAGTATGCTTCCTTTTGAAAGTAGTTCATAATCTATACACATAAGCGAGAGGCGAAAAAGTTCCAGATCATCTTCAACGATAAAAATACTTTTTGGTCTGAATTTTTCTACGATTTTGCTTATATGTGTTGTATTGCCTACGCCAAAAAAAACAAATTTTTCAATTGCAAGCATCTCCTCTTTTTCTTGACTGTCTCCTGTATCACATCTATTGGCGATAAGTACATTCTCATTTTTGAAGAGATTAACACTCTGCGTAAGCAACTGAACGAATTTTTGAGGATTCTTGTTGTAGAGGTATTGCTGTGTTGTTGTATCATAGATATCAAAATCTCCATTTTCAAAAACAAGTTCATACTTCTCTTTGTAGTGTCCGTTTTCAACGGCATTTTCGTAAGCGGAGAGTTTTGCAAACAGCGTCGGATGGCTCTGTTGCAGATAGCGTATATTTTGTTGGAAGTTCTGGGTGATTTGTTCTTGTATCTGCATTGCTAGTGAAGTGTTATATATGTTTTTTTTATGTTTGAGTCGGAAGCCGCATGTAAAAGTTTTATCCCGTTAAAGGCATGCTGAAAGCCATAAACATATTGATTTGTATAAGGCTCTTGTTTATAAAATTTTTCAAGTGCATTTGCTATATCATTATATAAATTGGCAAAACTTTCAATAAAACCTGCAGGATGTCCAGGTGTCATTCTGTTGTAAAGAGGATTTGGTTGCATCTCAATATCACTGCCTCTATCGATAATAGTTTTTTGACCATTGTTATAAGAGAATTCTAATTGTTCAGGGTTCTCTTGGTGCCATGATGCACTGGCTTTTGTCCCATAGACTTCCACATGCAGACCGTTTCTGCTACCAAGGGCTGTTTTGCTTAACCACATAGAACCACTCAGATTGTCTGCATATTCAAGTAAAATGTTGACATCATCTACAACATTGTATTTTGAAAATTTATGATAATTTGCAAAGAGTTCTTTTGGCTCTTTGTTGATCAAGAAATATGCCAAATGATGAAGATGTGAACCGAGATCAAGACTTATCATAGGAATATAATTCTCTTCTAATCTCCACTTTTGAGGGTATTTTACACTTTTGGGGGGTCTTAAAAAACTCTCCTGAGGCATTTTTAGGCGGATATTTATAACTTCTCCAAGCTCTCCTGCTGCAATTTTGTGTTTTAATTCTCTTACCATAGGATAGCCGCTGTAGTTATTTGTAACAACTAGAAAATGTTTTTTTGAATCAAAAACTTTTTCTATCTCTTTTGCTTCATGGAGCGAGCTAACAAGAGGTTTTTCGCAGATAATTGCAATATTGAGTTTTAAAAGTTTATGAATGATTTTTGCATGAAGAGGTGTTGGTGTCAGAATAACGACAGCATCGATATTCTTTTTTTGCTCTGTTAACATTGTATCTATATCATCATAATAATTTTTGACTTGCCACATTCGAGCACTTTTTTGATTTATATCTTTATTTGTGGAAAAAACCCCTGCAACAACTTCAAAACGCTTGTCCATTTGTGAGGCAATAAAATGCGGATAACCTGCAATTGAATCTATGCTACCACCTATAAATGCTAATTTATACATCATCTCTCCTTGCTATATTTGCTTTTATAAGTTTGTTTGGATTAGTATAATCGTCCATACTCTTGAGTTTTATAAATATAATGGCAAGTTGTGTATGAAGATAATCTGTAATTTCTGTTTTACTTTGCATAAGTTCTAGCCGATAGATGATGTTTTTTTCTATACTTTTGTCAATTTTAAGCCCATTGTAAATACCGTTTTGATCGGGCATAACAACATGGCGTACAATAAAGTTCTCCTCTTTAATATTGAGCTCCTTCGCCAATGCTTTTCCAAGATAAGCTTGAACAACGGCTTTGGAATATTCTACTTTATGGGTATATTCTATGAGATAGGGGTAGAGATCACCGGGAATTCTACGTGTGACATCAATAATATAGGGAGTGTTGTTTTGAATTAATATTTGAAGATGAAACATCCCATCCACCAAAGAGAGCTCTTTTGCAATTTTTTCTATGTCTCTATTAAGTTTTAATGTAATATCTTTTGAAAGTGTTATTGGGTATGCAGTGGTTACAAGGAAAGGGTTAAGATGACTTTTATCTGCTCCGCTAAAAGCATAGGCAATGTGTTGGTTTTGTAAAAAAACAGAGTATGCAATTAATTCTCCCTCAATATACTCTTCTAAAAATATCTCATCAGAAAGGTTTTGTGCCTGTGTGAGAGAGCGTTGCAGCTCTTTTGAATTTTTTACTATATTAACACCTCTTCCTCCAGAGAGATCTGTCGGTTTAACAACAAGAGGGTAAGAAAGTTTTTCTATATCTGTTTGGATATTATAATAGATTCCTTTTGGAGTTGAAATATTATTTGCAAGACAAAAATCTTTGAACTTCCATTTATTATGGATAATATTTGCCACTTCAAGCGTGTCAAAATTTCCTTTATTTAATTCATGTGAGAGTTTTACACAGTTAAGGTAAGATATCTCTCCGCTTCCAGGAAGAATATAATCAGCATTTTCTTTTTCTATTACGTCTCTGACTGCATTAAGATCACTAAAGTCTATTTTATAAGCTTTATTGGAGTAGTTGTGTCCCAAATAGTACTCTCTGTCTCCAAGTGTAATGACAAAATAGCCTAAATCCTGCGCTGCTTTGATAAGAGGAATATCTCTATGACTTCCTCCAAGAATAATAATTTTTTTCACCGATTTAACTCCAAAATAGTATCTATAATTCTCTGTGTTCCCATACCATCGACATTTCTTGGTGGTTTTTGTATAGTTTTGTCTTTAAGAAGCATAAAAACTTCATGATGGAGCTCTTGTAAGAAATTATTTTCAAAACCGTTGAAAGCTCTAAGAGCCAGATGTGATGAAACAAGTGCCTGTGCTCCATACACTTGATTCGCAGCAACTGCGAGAATAAGTGTTGGGACTTCTAAATAGTTGAGTTCGTAAAGAGTCATACTTGCTGTAGAGATTGCGAGTTTTGATTCTGCCATGGCTATTGCTAACTGTAGATCTGTCGGTTTATATAAAACAGTTGTATTCTTGATAGTGGAAAGTTCTTGTATATCTTCTTTTCTATTTGTGACAATAAGTTTGTCTATGGGGATGTTTTCAAGAGATTGAGTTATTCTTATAGAAAGATTTGCAGTATCAAAACCACCGAGCATAATAAATAGTTGCTCTTTTTTTATTGTCTTCTTTTTTGCCTCTTTTAAAATATTACGTATAGGAATATATTTTGTTCCCAAAAGATATCTATGGTGGTTCTCTTTTGTATAGAGTTTATGTGCATCTGGAGAAAAATTAATAATAGTACCTTTTGGATATTCTAATCTTTTATAGTCATCAATATAAAAGGCGGTTTTTACATTTTTTGCAATTATTTTATAAATTTTCAAAGAGGCTTCATAGCTATCTATAACAACAGCATCATAGTTGTTTTCAAGTGAAAAATTTCTCCATGAAAAAGGTATAATATCAGGAAATTTTTTTTTAAAATCAATATCACTTTCCAAATAAAATGTGGCTGTTACAAAATTGTACTCTTTCAGTTCTTTATAGATGGTGTAAGAGCGTATAAGATGTCCTAACCCTCGTTTTGTTCCTGCTTCACTAAAGAAGGCAATTTGTAAATTGTTAGGCAAGCATACTCCACTCTAAAAGAGCACCAAAAGCAATGTCTTGCGCAGCAAATCGACCTTCTACCAAAGGTGTATATTTGGGTTCAATTCCGCCGCCTGGTCTCAGGCTTTTAAAATTAATGCCCTCTTGAAGCTGTTGAGATTTTTTAATCTCTTTAATAGCAATCAAGGATCTTTGGGCTGCTAGTGGCTCAATGGGATAAGAGATATCGCCCATTGCATCATAAACCATTTTGCTTCCCTCTGCAATCTCTTTGAGCTCTTTTGGTGTTGCTGAAAAAAAACTGTCTGCGGTTTCAATTTTGGAATCAAGTAAAAAGTGTTTTTCAATTATATGTGCTCCTGCAGCAACAGATGCAATGGGAATAGCACTTCCAAGTGTATGATCTGAAAGCCCTACAGGGGTTTTAAAGGTCTTTTGCAGGTGAGAGATGGTTTTTAGATTGATATCTTTTGGTGATGCTGGGTATTCACTTGTGCATTTTAAAATGGCGAGCTCTCTTACTCCCTCACTGTAGAGTGTTGAGCATGCTTCAGCAATTTGTGCAAGAGTTGCTTTACCTGTTGAAAGGATAATAGGTTTTTTTGTTTGAGCAATTCTTCTGATAAGCGGCAGGTCAATAATTTCAGGAGATGCAATCTTATAAGCAGGCATATCAAGTTTTTCAAGAAAATCTACAGATGAAAAATCAAATGGAGAGGAAAAAAGGGTAATACCTTCTTCTTTTGCAATCTTTTGTAACTCTTCGGTCCACTCCCATGGCATTGAAGCATCTTTATAGAGGTCATAAAGATAGGTGCCTTCCCATGCTCCTTTTGCTTTGTATGGTTCTTGTGTAGAGTTGAGTGTCAGTGTATCTGCTGTATAGGTTTGGATTTTAATTGCATCTGCACCTGCTTTTGCAGCTGCTTTTATGATATTAATGGCGTTTTGCAGATTATTTCCGTGATTGGCACTCATCTCTGCAATGATATAGGGTTTGCATCCAGGACCAATCTCTCTGTTGTCAATTTTAAATGTTTGATTGAAATGCATATAATCCCTTTCTATTGGTTTTTATTTAATATTTGATAGGCCAGTTCTGCTCTTTGCCAATCCTCGGGCGTGTCTATATCCTGCACAAGATGGCGTGGCAGAACAATAGGAATAGACTCACTTCCAAAGGGTATATCTTTGGCTTCTACACCAACTCTCTCCCAGTAAAACTGTCCGGCATCCTGATAAGCCTCTTCAAGATCCTGACTTCTTTTTAAAAAATTTTGGGGCCAAAACATTTCGCATCTGCCATTTTGTGTGATTTTGAATGTTCTTTGAATGGGAAAAGGCATAGAAGTAACGCTAAAGGCCATTCTTGCATCGGAATTTTTGAGTTTTTCATACCCCTCTTTGAGGTACTTTATATCTAAAAGCGGTGCTGTTGCATAGATAGTACAGACATAATCAAAATTTTCACCAATATCCTGAAGTTTTTTAACAGCATCTTTTACAACATCACCGCTTGAAGTAAAATCATCTGCAAGTTCAGGTGAGCGCATAAAAGGTACTTGAGCTCCATATTCTTTAGAAATTTGGGCGATATCTTCATCATCGGTAGAGACGACAACTTTAGTAAAAAGATTGGATGCGAGTGCTTTTTCAATGGAGTAGGCTATAAGTGGTTTACCATGAAAAAGTTTTATATTCTTTTTTGGTATTCTTTTACTGCCTCCACGTGCAGGTATAATAGCTATAGCATCTTTTTTCATCTAAAAACTGCATCCTCTGTGTTTATATTTATGTAAAACTTCCAAAAGAACATCAGCAACATATTTTGCATCATCCATACTCATCGTCTGATTACATGGTATTGAGATCTCTGAACGATAAAAATCATTGGCAACAGGTAAAGAAAATTCTCCAAATTGTTCTTTGTAAAAAGAGTTTTGATAAATAGGTTTGTAATGGACTTGAATCCCAAGTCCTCTGGCTTGTAGCTCTTGAAATATCTTCTCTTTTTGACAATGAAGCTGAGGATTGAGTAAAATTGGATAGAGATGTCGCGAAGTTATCTGATTTTTTTCTATATTTTGAGTTGAAAATAATGTATTGTCTTTAAAAATTTTATCAAAATAGTCTGCTATCTCATTCCGTTTGGTTATAAATTTGTCAAGTTTTTTGAGTTGTGATATTCCAAGTGCGGCGGCAACCTCGGTAAGCCGATAGTTATAACCCATGCTGACCATATCAGAATCCCAGAGCTTTTTCTTTATGATACCGTGTGAACGGAAAAGCCGTAATCTGTTTGCATACTCTTTGTTGTTAGTAAGAACAGCTCCACCTTCATTGGTTGTAATGGGTTTAATGGCATGAAAACTAAAAATAGTCATATCTGAAAAAGAGCCTATTTTTTTATCGCCTATGCTCGATCCAAGTGCATGTGCAGCATCTTCAATAACTAATAGATTATATTTTTTTGCTATTTTATGAATTTTTTCTATTGCAACCGGTTTTCCTGCAAAATGAACGGGAACTATAGCTTTTGTTTTAGGAGTAATAAGGTTTTCAATTTGATTTTCATCAATATTTCCATCAAGCTTGATATCACACCAAATTGGTTTTGCTCCAATATCAACAAACATATTTGAAGTCGATACAAAACTTATTGGCGTTGTAATGATCTCATCGCTTTTTTTAATATTGCATGCATGATAAGCACCAGACAGGGCAGAAGTGGCAGAGTTAAAGGCAATGGCATATTTTGCACCGCTATAGCTACAAAGGGCTGCTTCAAACTCGGCAACTTTTGGTCCTTGTGTTAAAAATTTACTCTGTAAAACTGCTTCAACTGCAGCAATATCATCCGCTTCAATGTGTTGTGTTGAGTAACTTAACATTACTTCTCTTCTTCTCGGGTCAGAGCAAGTTTTTGAAGGAGTTGTTCATGTGTGAGCCAGATTGTATTATCTTTTGAGTTGTAGTTAAAGCCTTGTTGGACAACATGACCTTTCTCACCTAAACGATTGACAGTATAATCAATAGGGGTACTAAAGGTAATACTTGGTTTGATAACAAAGTGATCATCAAATTCCAAGGTAAGATGAGAATCATCTACCGGACACATGACTTCGTGTAGTTTTTCTCCTGGACGGATTCCAATTATCTCTTGTGGTAAATCCGGAGCAATTGCTTTTGCAAGATCTGTCATTTTCATTGATGGGATTTTAGGAACAAAGATCTCTCCTCCTTGCATTCGTTGGAAGTTTTTGAGTACAAAATCAACACCCTCTTGCAGTGTGATCCAAAATCGTGTCATATTTGGTTCGGTAATCGGCAGGGTTGTAGCTCCTTGAGCGATCAGTTTTTCAAAAAATGGTATAACAGAACCACGAGAACCTAAAACATTTCCGTAGCGGACAACAGAAAATTTAATGTCATGTGTCCCTCGAAGATTATTTGCAGCAACGAAAAGTTTATCAGAAACAAGTTTACTTGCTCCGTAGAGATTTGCAGGGGAAGCAGCTTTGTCGGTAGAGAGGGCAATGGTAAAAGGAACTTTATTCTCAATAACGGCATCAATAATATTTTGCGCTCCCATAACATTTGTCTTGATGCACTCCATAGGATTGTATTCGGCTATAGGCACATGTTTAAGTGCTGCAGCATGCACAACATAGTCCACATCTGTCATTGCTTTTGTTAGACGTGGGAGATCTCGGACATCACCAATGAAATAACGCATCGCTTTATCATTAAATTTTTGAGCCATTTCAAACTGTTTGAGTTCATCTCGTGAGTAGATAATGATCTTATTTGGTCTGTATTGTTTGAGTATCGTTCGAACAAACTGTTTTCCAAAACTGCCTGTTCCCCCTGTAATGAGGATATTCTTACCGTTGAGCATCTATAAAACCTCTTTAGCCTTTTTTTTGAGGTAAGCAAGAAGAGTACCATTTAAAAAATTAAAGAATTTTTATAGGTTGCCGATAGTACATGTAATAGATATAAAAAGGATTTGTTATGGGTATTAGTTCATTAGGTGTTGGATCAAATATATTAACACAAGATCTTCTAGATCAATTAAGAAAAGCTGATGAAGCGAGTATTATTACTCCTATAAAATACGATATAGCAAACGAAAAAGATAAGCAATCTGCATTGAATCTTATTGATGCTTCGATGAAGAACTTGAGCGATAGTATCAATGAACTTAAAAATGCGACACTTTTTGACAAAAGAGGAGTTTCCATTGATGGTACATCTGTTGAAATGAGTGCCGATGCTAACAGTGATATACAAGAGTTTACATTAGACGTTTCGCAGCTAGCAACCAAAGAGATTGCAGAGTCTGGAAAATTTGATAATAAGACAGACACAATTGCTGATGATGATGGTTCTATTACTATTAGTGTTGGGGATCAGGATTTTGACATTGATTACAATGACTCAATGACACTTGAAGATCTTAAAAAAGCTATTAATGATACAGCAGGGGATGCAGTTAATGCCACTATTGCACAGCTTGGAGATGGTGATTTTAGACTTTTTTTAACGTCAGCAAATACAGGCAGTAATCAAGATATATCTATTAAAGATAATGATGGTAATTTATCAGGCACACAGTTGACAGATGACTTAAGCACTGTTCAAGATGGTGATGATGCAAAGTTTAAATTTAACGGTGAAGATGTTACTCGTCATGACAATACCTTTGATGATCTTGTAACGGGTTATCATATTACTTTGAAATCTTCTGGTCTTTCAACGGTAAATGTTACACAAAATCGTGATGAAATTATGAAACGTGTTGATAGTTTTGTCTCACATTACAATGCTGCCATTGACCAATTGGGAAAAATGACAAAATCGAGTACAGATCCAAAAGAGAGAGGAATTTTTTCAAGTTCAAGCACAATCCGTGATATGCAAGCAACTGTCGAAGATATGATAGGCGAGGTCGGTGGCGAGGCCGGAACACTTTATGATTATGGTTTTGATGTTGACAGGGATGGTAAATTAAGTGTAGATAAAACTGTTCTCAATGCAAAACTTGATGACAACAGTGCAAATGTGGAAGCCTTTTTTAGTGGAGGAGAGTATAAAAATGATGATGGAAGTACGACAACACTCAAAGGGGCATTTGTAGATATGTCTGATATTCTTGGTGAATATACAAAATATAATGCAACGCTTGACCAATTTGAAGACTCTATTAGCCAGCGTCTTTCAGATCTGGAAGAATCAAAGGCAGAGGCAACAAAAAGACTTGACGATCGATATGAAACACTCAAGAAAAAATTTACAGCCTATGATATTATGATCAGTAAATTAAACAGTGCTTCGGATATGTTTACACAGATGATAAACACACAAAACAGTGCGGATAAATAGGCAAAAAAGTTAAAGAAATAATGCAAAGTGTCGATATCTTTTACACGTAGCATAAAACAAAAAAGGAGTTGAAATGTACGCAGGAACAACAAGTGCATATAATGTTTATACTGAAAACAACATAGGAATTGAATCTCCTCAAAAGCTCATTGAGATGTTGTATGAAGGTGTTCTCCGTTTTAATGCTCAGGCAAAAAAAGCGATAAAAGATGGTGATATTGAAAAACGTGTCTATTGGACAAATCGTTCGATTGCTATTATTACAGAGTTAATGGCTATGTTAGATATGGACCAAAAAGGGACAATTTCCCGATATTTGGAAGGTCTCTATAAATATGAGATTAAGCTCTTAACAGATGCTGGTCTGCATAATGATGTGAGCAAACTTGATGAGTGTACAAAGGTGTTTAAAGGTCTCTTGGAAGCATGGAGAGAGACAACACATGTGGCTTAAAAAGCTGAAGATAGCTGTTATTGAAAAAAATATGGATGCTTTGACAGCTCTTTTGGAAGATATTCCTCTATTAGAAGATCCTCATGAGCAAGAGGAGGCACTTTATCTTCTACGTGAAGCAACAAAAATTTATACAGTGGCACGTGATGATATCGCACTTTCAATGCAGCAGATGAGAAAAAATATAGACTTTTTAAACTCAGCGCAAGCTCAACAAAGTGCAAAATTTGATATCAGATCTTAGCTTTTTTTACTATACCAAAATGTAAACTTCTTATCGTATATTCACTCACAACAGCGCCTTTTCGCATTGTGAGTATATGTTCAACTGCATCGGCAATATCAGATGCCAAAAGTTTCTCATTCTCTTTTTTTCCTACATCAAAACGAAGTTCATCATAAAATGCAGACTCTGTCATATCGGGGTTAATGTTTGTTATGCTTAACTCACTTTTTCGAGTCTCTTCAAAGAGGGCATCACCAAAGGCTTTGAGCCCCGCTTTTGTGGCAGAGTAGAGTGCTGCAAATTTGCTTGCACGCAAAGCTTCTATAGAGTTGATATTTATAAGATAGCCGCCGTTCGTTTTTAGCGATCGCAAGGTGGCATTTGTTAGCAGCATTGGTGCGGTAAGGTTGAGGTGTGTCATTGACTCTATTGTCTCAAAACTGAGCTCTTCATGTGGTGCAAACCGACCAAATCCGGCACTATTGATAAGAATAAAGATATCCTCTTTTTGGAGTTGTTTGCAGAGTTTTTGTGTGGCTTGTGGCAGGCTGAGATCGCACTGCAGTGCTGTAAAGTTTTCTGCTTTGATACTCGTCGTGTCAATAGAGCGACTCACTCCTATAACATTGTATCCAAGCTTTAGAAGTCGTTGTGTTATTGCTCTTCCTATACCACTGCTGGCTCCGGTAACAACTGCTTTTTTCAAAATGGCTCCTCTTTTTGCTATACTTTAGGTATGAAAAATATTTACATAACAGACCTAGACCATACATTCTTACGTTCAGATTTATCTATAAGTGATTATACTCAAAAAATCTGGAATATGCATGCAAAGCACTCTATAATGGGTATTGCAACTGCACGAACCTATAAAAAGACAGTAGAGTTTCTCCAAGGGATTGAGCTTCATGCTCCTATGATACTGCTTGACGGTGCACTCATTGCCACGGTAGATAAAAAGATAATAGATACAAAATTTATCGGCAAAGATGCAGCCGATACGATTATTGAGGTGGGTGCAAAGCTTGGAATTTACCCTTTTATACTCTCCTTGGTTGGCAATGAACTCAGTGAAGCAATGCGTTACTCTGCAACACTCAACAGCTATCAGAGTGAGATTATAAAACGCTACGCCAATGATGATCACACCTCCCAGCACAAAGATCTGCGCGCTATGGATCAGAATTTTAAAATTGTCTATATGGCTGATGAAGCGATTTTAGTGGAGTTAGAGAAAAATGTAAAAGCTCTTTTTGGCGATAGTTTAAAGTATATTTTGGCACCTGAAGCCTATATGGGGTGTTACTTTTTAACCATTCTGCATAAAGATGCAGACAAGGCTCATGGTATTAAAAGTGTCAGTGAAGCAGCTGGCTTTGATCTGGATAAATTGACAGTTTTTGGAGATAACTATAATGATATCGGGATGTTTGAACTTGCAAACAGAGCAGTTGCTGTTGCCAATGCACAAGAGGCTGTTAAAGAGAGAGCCGATATTGTTTTACAACGAAGTAATGATGAAGATGGGGTGGCACACTATCTTGAGGGTTTGAAAAATGGCTAAAAAATCGACTTTCATACCGATGCTTATTATCGGTACACTCTTTTTTATCTTTGGTTTTGTGACATGGCTAAACGGTTCATTGATCCCTTTTTTAAAAGTTTTGTGCGATCTGAACTCCTTTGAAGCACTCTTTGTTACCTTCGCTTTTTATATAGCCTATACTCTTATGGCACTGCCGATGGCTTTTGTTTTGGAAAAAACAGGGTATAAAAAGGGGATGAGTCTGGGGCTTGTTGTTATGGCAGTAGGGGCGCTTCTTTTTATTCCCGCAGCACAAACTGCGGCATTTACTCTCTTTTTGGCGGCACTTTTTACTCTTGGTACAGGACTTACAATTTTACAAACGGCATCTAACCCTTATATTGTGTTAGTCGGTCCGGTTGAATCGGCAGCAAGGCGTATCAGTATTATGGGACTCTTAAATAAAGGTGCAGGTGTTTTGGCTCCTTTGGTCTTTACTGCCCTTGTTCTCTCTGATCTGCCAAGTGCAGTAGATGGTGCTGTTATAGATAAAGCACTCTTGGCACAACAGCTTGTAAAACCCTATCTTGTTATGGCGTTATTACTAACAGTTTTGGCTCTGTTTGTTTGGTTTTCTGCTCTGCCTGAGATAGATTTTGAAGAAGATAAAGAGTTGGAAGCCTTAAATATTTTTGACTTTCCACAACTTGTATTGGGTGCAATAGCCCTCTTTTTTTATGTTGGCATTGAAGTGATCGCAGGAGATACGATCGGGCTCTATGCCCAAAATATCGGTATGGAAAATGCAACCGCATTAACATCATACACCATGGCTTTTATGGTTTTGGCCTATATTATCGGTGTTTTTTGTATTCCAAAGTGTCTTACGCAACAAAAAGCTTTGCTTTTTTCCTCTGTTGCCGGAATATTGTTAGTTTTTGGTATTGCTTTTAGTTCAAAAACTTCATACGCAATTTCTGAATTTTTATGGGGATGGAGTGGTATAGCAACGCTGCCAAATACCATTACCTTTGTTGCACTGCTTGGTTTTGCAAATGCACTTGTCTGGCCGACTATCTGGCCTTTGGCACTCAAAGGTTTGAAAAAACATACGGCAAAAGGGAGTGCTTTGTTGATCATCTCTATAGCAGGTGGGGCACTCTTACCGTTGTTGTTTGGTAAAATCTCCCAATATCTTGGAAATATGCAAGAGGCATATCTTTTTGGAATTGTCTGTTATATAGTTATCTTTTGGTATGCACTCAAAGGGCATAGAATGCAGCGATGGAGTAAGGAGAAGAGTGATGTATAGTATAGAGTCGTATGCAAACGGTTTTGATTATCTTGTTGTGCAAAATGATGCTATGTCTGCCAAAATAGCTTTGCAGGGGGCACATATTTTTGAGTATCGGCCAAAAGGCAAAGAGAATCTTTTGTGGCTAAGCAATGCGACGCAATTTGAAGCGGGGAGTGCTATTCGTGGTGGTATTCCTTTGTGTTGGCCCCGTTTTGGAAATCTTGACAAAAGCCTGCCACAGCATGGCTTTGCCCGAACTGCTCTCTTTGAGCTGCTTCGTGTTGAGGAGATCTCAAAAGAGGAGAGTCGTGTTGTGTTTTTACTCAAGAGTGATGAAAAGAGCAGAGAGATCTGGCCTTTTTCTTTTAGACTTGAGGTGACTTTTGTACTCTCCGATACGCTCTCTATCTCTATGACAACAACAAACCTCTCTGAAGAAGAGATGATGCTGAGTGAGGCATTTCATACCTATTTTCGTGTTGATGGTATTGAAAATGTTGTTGTTGAGGGGCTTGAAGATGTTACTTATATCGATACGCTTTGTGATACGAATAAGGTAGATCATGAAAAACTGAGAATAGATCAAGAGGTGGACAGAGTCTATATCGGTACGCAAAACAGAACTATTTTACTGCATGATGCAATAAAAACCGTAGCCATTACAACAGAGGGCTCAAACAGCAGTGTTGTCTGGAATCCGTGGATAGAGAAGTGTGCCAAGATGAGCGGTATGGATCCACAGGGATATAAAGAGTTTCTTTGTATAGAGAGTGCCAATGCTTTTGATGATTTGAGAATGTTAAAGAGTGGCGAATTGCACACCCTGAGCGTGCATTATAAGCTCTCTTGTTATTGAAACTGTGCGAGATACTCCTGTACGGCCGGTATCTGTGAGATGTAGTAGAGTGCGGCAATGACAGCTATTGTTCCGAGTACGGCAGCAGTTATTTTTACCACCGAATAGGGTCTCTCTCCTGAGACTTTGCCACTTTGGGCATTGACTGCATAGTCATACTCTTTTTTATTCCAGATAAAAGATGCTCTCCATACGGGATAGAGATTGTTTTGATATTTTGTATTGTTGTATTGCGTCTGTGTTGTATGAATACGCTGTTCATCTCCACCTATATCAAATCGTATCTTCTGTCTTATATGGGGTTCTATCTTCTGTTTTATATCGGAAAAACCCTCTTTGATGGATGTTGAGTACTCTTGTGCATTAAATCCGGAGAGAAAAGCAGTGTGAAAACCTTTGAGTTGGCTGTGGTTCCAAGTCTCTAGCTGATCAATAATAGCTTTGTCTATATATTTGGATGCAGGTGTCGTAATATCATCAAAAGAGCCATATACAACACCACTTACCGGTGTCCAGCGGATACGTCGCTCCTGTACCTGAACATTTCTTCGATTTCCCTGTGCATCCTGTACTATCTTATTGACGGTTACATAGTAGGCATCACCTCGTGCACCGCTGTATTGTGTTATGGTCTCTGTATCAAAATTCCAATGAGGAATATACTCTGCATTGAGTTTGTTGTCACCATCAAGATATTTTGTAAAAGCTGTCGGAGCAAACCAAAGAGAGCCTACCCACTCTTTAAAAAGTTTTTGTGCCTCTTTGTGGGTGATCATAAAAGGGATCACCCCGTCAATTGCAAGTCCGTTTTTTGGAGATGTCAATGTCGGTGTTTTACAGTAGGGACAAAGTGACGCGAGTCTGTAAGGCTCCTGTGTAAAGGCGGCACCACACTTCTTGCATGAGAGATCTTTTGGGGTGGTATTGATAGCAGAGTGAAGATGCTTTTGGTAGTCATTTTTTTGTGCATAAAGTGTCTCTATCGCCTTTTGGCTTTTACAAAAATCACACTCCAGCTTTCCTAAAGAGGGACTATATTTTAAAAAGGCCCCGCAAGAGGGGCAAGGGTAGGAGATAAGTTCTTCTTTCATGGCACTGTTTTACTGTGGTGGAAGTGGTGGCGGTGTTTGGTTGAAGTAGTTACTGAGAACTTCACTCGCCTTTTGCCAATCACTCATCCCCTGTGTCCAGATAAGTGTATCTTTAGTGATTGTTTTGTTGTTGATACTCTCTTGAATCTGAGCCAAAGAGTATGGCCCGCTTTGCTGATTGTTTATAGCTGCATAGTACTGTACGACCTGATTTGGCAGCGGTGGAGGTGTTGCTGCTGCTGTTGTAGCCGTTGTCTGCTGATTGCTATGCATACTGTTTGTCATCTGTTGTGCCATTGCCATACCCATTGCCATTCCTGCCATATCAGAGACAGATGAGTTTGTATTTGAGAAGGCTTTTGCACTTTGGTATTTGAGATTGTCATCAAGATTACCGGCAATTTGACGACTTGTTCGCTCATCAAGTGCTTTTTCTACCTCTGGAGGCAGAGAGATATTCTCTACAAAAATCTTTGTGAGTTCAAGTCCATACTCGTCAAAGTAGGGTTGCATATGTTCACTGAGATAGCTTGAAAAGAGTTCATAATCCCGTGCCATATCCAGAGCAGGTGTTTGACTCTTTGCCAGAATTGTAGGGAGTTTGCTTAAAATAAGGTTTGTGAGCTGATCTTCTATTTCGTCTGTTGTAAATTCACCATCTGTACCGACAATTTCAAGCATAAACTTTTTTGCATCGCTGATACGGATCTCATAAGTACCAAAAGCTCTGAGTCGCACCATTGCAAACTCCGGATCTCGAAGCATTATAGGGTTTTTTGTACCCCATTTGAGATCGGTGAATCGTTTTGTATTTACAAAGTAAACTTCTGCTTTAAAAGGTGAGTTAAATCCATGATCCCAATGTTGCAATGTAGTTAAAACAGGGAGATTTTTTGTCTCTAGCTCATAGATACCGGGTGTCATAATATCAGCAATCTGTCCCTCATTGACAAAGATAGCTATCTGTGACTCACGTACGGTTAGTTTTGCACCGTATTTAATCTCGTTGCCTTTGCGGTTAAATCTGTAAACCATAGTGTCATGCGAGTTGTCAATCCACTCAATAACATCTATAAATTCGCCGCTTATCCAGTCAAATAGTCCCATATAGTTTATGCTCCTTCTGTTTGCGTTTGCGTTTGTTGTGGTATCTCCTGCATTTTTGCTTTGGTAGCGAGCAGGGCATCTTTGAGTTTTTTCTCTGTATCATTAAGCTCTTGCAGTGCTTTTGCACGTGCCTCTTTGCCCTCATCTGCTATACGGAGAGAATCATTGAGTGTCTCTATGAACGTATCGTTCGCTTTTTTGATACTTTCAATATCAAAAATACCACGTTCCATCTGTTTTCTTACCTCTGCATTGGCCTCTCGTAAGCCTTCGGCATTTCTCTCTAAAAGTTCATTGGTAAGATCTGCTGCCTCTTTTGTTGCAATGGCTGCATCGTGGCTTCTAAAGATAGCTACTGTCTGTGCCAGCTGGTTTCTCCAGAGTGGTACGGTGTTTACAAGTGTTGATGTGATTTTTGATATGAGAGACTTGTTGTTCTCCTGAATCAGTCTGATGCTTGGAAGTGACTGCATTGTTACTTGACGAGAGAGTCTTAGATCATAAACTCTTCGTTCCAACTCATCTCTGTAGCCTCTGATCTCTTTGAGCTCCTGAATTGCCATCATATCATCATTGGACTCTTTTACTTTCTGTTCATACTCAGGAATGATTTTTTCTTGAAGCTCTTTAAGCTTTGTCTCTCCTGCTTGAATATAGATCTCCAGACTTCTAAAATAGTCAAGGTTTGCTTCATAGAGTTTATCGAGTGATACGATATCTTTTAAGAGTTTGCTTTTGTGCTTTTCAAGATCGTTAGATACGAGATCAATCTGATCACGAACCTCTTCATACTCTTGAATAAATTTGACAACAGGTTTGGTCGCACCGACAAGTTTCTGCCACCATGAAAGTTTTTGATTTGGATTGTATTTATCCATATCAAAACCGCGAATAGAGGCAACCATCTCATTGAGTGCCGCTCCGGCAGCTCCGAGTTCATTGTTCTGAACCCCGTCAATCATACGATTTGAGATCTCATCGAGTTTCTCTTGTGCGGTTGCACCAAAGTAGATGATACTTGTGCGATCTTTGAGATCAAGTTCTCCAAGTGCTTTGTTGAGTTGCTCTTTTTCCTGATCGATAACTTCGGGAATACTCTCCGACTGCTTCGCTACGGTGCTCTCTACAAGCTCTTTTGTTTTTGTTTCCATTTTTCTTACTCCTAGTTGTTAATTTGTTGTTTGAGGGTGTCAATATTGACATCAAGGTCAAATTGATTGTTGTTTTTAAGTCGATCCAGCTCTTTGTCAAAGCGCTCCTGAATATCATCAAAAAGCTCTTCTAGGCGTATATGTGTTGCATCGGATATATCATCACTTTCAAGTTCACTGTATGAGCTGAGTACATCCTTAATGCCGTCGAGATAGACCATTAAAAACTTTCTTGCAACACGTATATCTTTTGGATCTTTTTGTATTGTCTGAAGTATCTCTTGGGAGATGACAACCGCAGTGTTGATCTTGTTTTTGAGTGATTCTCTCTCAACAGTAGAGAGTTTTTTGCTGATAAAATCGAGTTTCTCCTGCGCTTCGTTGATCGTGTCGAAAAAAAACTCTTCTGAAACATCTCCGAGATCGACGAGTTTGTCCTCTTTTGGATCAAGCCCATAGTAGAGATAGTAACCAAGAAAAGCAATCAGTGATAAGAAGCTGCTGTTTGTGAGTGTTTTATGAGAGATAAGAAATGCCGCATAAAAAACTACAAGAGACAAAAGAAGTGCTGCAAAAAGTTTATAGGGAATTTTGGGTGCTCTTGCAAATATGCTTTGGTTGTATTCATACTCCTGAAGAAATCCTTTTTTACTCAGATAGAGTACGCCAAGATACAGGATCAGTGCTACTACATTAAAGAGAAAGGATTTAATATCAAGGATAAAAAGAGCGACAATCACACTTAATATGAAAGGAAATGCAAATATATAGAGTAAAAATGGTTTTAAGAGTGTTTTTGTGATCTCTTGGGGAATATATCTATTTGCCATGATCAATCCTATTTAAAAGTTGCTATCAGTGGATACATAGAAGCAAAGCCAATAGAGAATGTTAAAAAGAAAAACCCTAGTATTTTTTTAAGTGTATTGGATAGCATAAAAAACCTTTTTCATATAAAATCACAATATTTTACCGTTTTTTGGTAAAAAATGAGTTCTTTAGAGCTATTTTTATAGAAGAGTTTGAAAAGTGTCTATTTTTGAAGTTTAATGATTGAATGGAAAGTTTATGAGTGGTGCGGACGAGAGGACTTGAACCTCCACACCTTGCGGCACCAGATCCTAAGTCTGGCGTGTCTACCAATTTCACCACGTCCGCGTGGTTAAGTTTTTAGTGTCACTTCTGACAAACAGTAATAAGTGGTACGCCCTAAAGGATTCGAACCTTTGACCTACGCCTTAGAAGGGCGTTGCTCTATCCAGCTGAGCTAAGGACGCTCATGTATTTAGTTGAACAATCTAAGTCAAATTGCTTTAGTGCATTTCAAATCATCAAAGTGGTACGCCCGATAGGATTCGAACCTATAACCCTCGGAGCCGAAATCCGAAACTCTATCCAGTTGAGCCACGGACGCGTCAATAATTGTTATCTATTTATATTTAAAATTCATGGGGTGGGATACGAGATTCGAACTCGCGGCCCCCAGTGCCACAAACTAGTGCTCTAACCAACTGAGCTAATCCCACCATTTTTATTGATTCTTAAATATAAAAGTTGTGATTTGAAAAAAAATGGTCGGGGTGAAAGGACTCGAACCTTCGGCCCCCTGGTCCCAAACCAGGTACTCTAACCATACTGAGCTACACCCCGACCTGTCACATTAAAAAGCAGTTATGCTGATTAATGAGGCGAAATTATAGTCTATAACTTTTAATTTGTCAATAGTATTTTGAAATTTCTTTAAAAAATATGCAATTTTTAGTATAATTAGTCCAATTCAATGAGAAAGTGATATATGAAAGTAGCAAGATTTAGTCGGATAGGTTTTATTTTAGCAGCAGCAGGATCTGCAGTCGGACTTGGAAATATTTGGAAGTTTCCATATATTACAGGAGAATATGGAGGCGGTGCTTTTGTACTTGTTTACCTCTTTACGGTTATATTGATTGGATTCTCTATTATGATCGCTGAGATGCTGATAGGGTATTTGGGTAGAAGAGATACTGTTAGTTCTTTTGAAGCGTTGGCTCCAAAAAATAAAAATCTTTGGAAATTTGGTGGATTTCAAGCGCTGGCAGGTCTTTTTATTATGATCTTTTACTCTGTTGTAATTGGCTGGATATTTAACTATATTGTAACTTCATTAACATATCTTCCAGCTTCAGTAAAAGAAGCTGAAGTGACATTTAACACAATGTTGCATGCAGATTTTTGGACACAACTTTTTTATCATACTATTTCTTTTCTCTTTGTAACATATGTTATACATAAAGGTATTAAGGGTGGAATTGAAAAATTAAACTACTATCTTATGCCGGCTTTGATGCTTATTTTAGCCGGTATGTTTGCATATGCCGTGACACTTGGAGGTTTTTCAAAAGCAGTAGAGTTTATGTTCTATCCTGATTGGTCTAAATTGACATCACAAGCTTTTGTTGTTGCTGTAGGGCATGCCTTTTTTACGTTGAGCCTTGGGATGGGTGCTATCATGACCTATGCTGCATCTCTTGAGAAGGGAGCAAACCTTGTAAAAAGTGCTTTTTGGGTTGTTTTCTTAGATACTCTTATTGCTATTGTAGCAGGGTTAATGCTTTTTACTTTTCTTTATCAGTATGGTTCAGGTCCGGCAAAAGGTCCGGGTCTTGTTTTTATCTCTTTGCCGGCAGCGTTTTATGAGATGGGAGTTCTTGGTAATGTATTTGCCGTACTCTTTTTTATAGCTCTTGCTTTTGCGGGACTTACATCTTCTGTCTCTTTAGTTGAGCCGATGGTTCAGTATTTTATAGATAGATTTAACTGGAGCCGTCTAAAATCTTCGCTTGCAATGGGCTTTTTCTTCTGGTTTTTGGGAATTTTTGCTATTTTATCCAATATTGACGGTGCAAAAGAGCTCCTAACATGGGGAGGCAAAAGCTTTTTTGACTGGGTAGATTATTTTACTGCTGCGGTTATGCTTCCTTTTGGCGGTCTTATCATGGCTGTTTTTGTTGGTTATGTTATTCCTGAAAGTGAAGTACAACGTGTAGTAAAACCACAACTGAAATGGGCATACAAACCATGGTACTTCTCTCTTCGTTATATTACACCTGTAGCGATGTTTGTTGTAATGCTCTCTTTAATGGGAGTTTTTTAGATGGATATTGCAAAAGAGTGTAGAAAAGTTTTACAACAAGAGGGTGTCAATCCTGCCTCTTCGATTGACTTTGAAGTAAACGGTGAGGTGATGAGTCTCACTCTTGATTCTATTATAGAGAGCTATATGCAGGCTTCCAAAGAGTCTCAGCTTGTCTTTTATAGTGCTTTAAAAAAGGCAGTTGAAGCCAAAGAGATGGGTGTAGAGAAGTTTTTTGAGGGAATGGGTCAGCTTTTGTTGATGACACATCTCTCTGATAAGTTTGAAAATTTGCAATAGTTAAGAAAGCGCCTTAAGGCGCTTTCTTATTAGAACTGAATGAGTCCATCTACCGGGCTAGAAGCTGTAGCGTATGGTTTTTTAGGAATACGTCCTGCAAGGTAACTCATACGACCTGCTATTACAGCGTGTTTCATAGCTTCAGCCATTGCAATAGGATTGCTTGACTGTGCAATAGCCGTGTTTGTCAGCACTCCTTCCGCACCAAGTTCCATAGCATAGGCCGCATCACTTGCACAACCAATTCCTGCATCAACGATTACCGGAACACTTACCGCTTCACGAACAAAAACAACATTGTAAGGGTTCTGTACTCCAAGACCGCTTCCAATAGGAGCAGCAAGAGGCATAACTGCATCTGCACCTGCATCTTCAAGACGTTTTGCCATGATCGGATCATCAGAAGTGTATGCCATAATAGTAAAACCATCTTTATGAAGCACTTCACACGCTTTAATAGTCTCTAAAACATCAGGGTAGAGAGTTTTTTGCGTATCACCAATAACTTCAAGCTTAATAAGATCAATACCCGTTGCTTCACGTGTAAGTCTAAAAGTAGTGATCGCCTCTTCAGCAGTTACACATCCCGCAGAGTTTGGTAAAAATTTTACATTTGTACCTGCAAAAGTATCACGAAGATTCTCTTTGTCAGGATCGGTAATATTTAAACGACGTACTGCAACAGTAATGAGTTCACTACCTGATGCAAGTGTCGCCTCTTTTGTCATTTCAAATGAGTCATATTTTCCGCTTCCAACGATAAGGCGGCTTCCTAGTTCATATTTTCCGATTTTTAGTTTGTTATCCATTATCATTTTTCCTTTTTAAAGTTATTATCTATTTTTTATAACTTTTTGTTTGTGATATTACGAAAGCGTTGAAGTTACTCCCTGTGAGGCTCAGACCAAGGGGAGGATTTGTCCTCATAGGGAGTAACTTCATAAGCGTTATTTGTATCTATTTTACGATTTATAGCATAAGATTTCTTATAACTTTCCAATACCTGCTATTAAATCATCCGGCGTAAGTGAAAAATCAGCACCCTCATAACTCTTGGCAAGCTCTGTATGTGCCAGTGAGCCGTTTATGGCAGCCTCTAGTGGATTGCAGCCTTGTGCCAAAAGTGAAGCAATAAGCCCTGCAAGTACATCTCCGCTGCCACCTTTTGCTAATTTTGCACTGCCGTGCGGATTGACAAAGAAGTGATCTGCCTGCCCAATAATGACATTGGCACCTTTTAGAAGAAGTGTCGCCTTTGGATAGGCTTTGCAAAAAAGCTCTGCATAGTAAAAACGCTTGTTTTGGAGTTCTTCTACTGTGATCTCTGCAAGCTGAGTCAGCTTTAGGAGTGAGACGAACTCTTTTGGATGGGGTGTCAGTACAATGGAGTCTCTTTGTAGCAGTTGTAAAATGAGAGGTGAGTGAAAAAGATCCGCATCAATAAGCAAAGGGAGCTTATTTGCTAAAAAAGATGCTATTTCATCTTTACTAAACTCAAATCCAAGTCCCATACCAATAGCAAGGGCAGTTGTATTTTTTGGTAGTTTGTGTGCATACATCAATATATGGGGAATAGGCAGCGTATTCTCTTTTTCATAACCTATAAGTGTAGTAAGTCCAACACCAAAACGCATAGCTGCCAAAGCAGATAAGACACTTGCTCCAAGTTTCTCTCCACTGATAATAGCTAAGTGTCCATAACTGCCTTTATGTGTATTCTCCTGTGATCGAAACGGAAGCTTTATATCCTCTTTCTCTAAAAGATGCCAATTGCTTTGATGCTCATAGAGAGTTCGTGAAATACCAAGATCGACAACAGTTATTTTGCCTGTGTAATCTTTCATTTTGTCGAGATAGAGTGATTTTTTGAGTGCACCCATCGTAAATGTATGATCGGCTTTAAAGGCGGGACTTGGCATATCGCAGGCAATTTTATAGGCTTGGCTTTGATTCATTTTCTGAATTAATTTACTTAAGTGTTCATTGAAAATACCTTGAAAGCCTGTTCCGACAATAGCTTCCACAAGCAGATCACAACAAAAGAGCTCTTGTGTCTCAGGAACACCGATCGCATCAGCACGTTTTTTTTGCAGAAGCGCCATTGGAGATTTTGGCTCTTTTGCATGCAGGAGAGATACTGCATAGTCCCGATGAAGCAGGCGTGCAAGAGTAATGCCGTCTGCACCATTGTTACCGCTACCTACGACAATGAGAATTTTTGTGTCACGGGTAAAAGTAGAGCGGATAAACGCTGCCATCCCTTGGGCAGCATGTTCCATTAAAATATCTTCACTTAGTCCATATGTCTCGTAACATCGAGTATCGAGAGAGGCAACTTCGTCAAAGAGTTTTAGCATTTTTTAGCACTCTTGTTCTACATACTCATCAACTTCCACCATAGAGCTCGCTATTTCATTAAAGAGGAGTGTAGGATAGTTTGTTCTGTATTGATAAAGAAATTTATTTTTTTTGAGTGTTCTTAAAATAGCGGTATTGTAATAGTTTGCATTAGAACATTTTCCTAAAAAGAGAAATGAGAACAGGAGTTTGAGATGTGGGTTTTCAAATGTTTCATGGGGTTGTGCAAGAAAAGTAAAACCATATTTCTGAAGATTTGCAAAACTGAGCATATAAAGTAAAAAATCTTCAAATTTTGTATAAAAACCGTTGAGATTTTCAATATCGTGAAAAAAGTAATAGTAATTATCCAAAAGTGCTTGTTGGGAGATGATTTGAGAGAGTTTTGAACGTTCATCTCTTCGTTTTGCGAAATAGTTTGGGTTTACAGCCATATAAATATGTTTTTTTTGTGTAATGAGTTCTGAAAAGGCTTTGTCAAATGCTTCACTCTCTTCAAAACGGATATAATTGAAGTACTCATCTTTGTAACGAAGTTCTACATCTTCTTCGTTGGAGTTTGCAAAATCCATATAAAATGTCGGTACTTTATTGTCAATAGCAAAGTTTCTGATCTTGCAGGCAAGATTTGTTTTTCCTGAACCCTGTTCTCCTAAAATCAATGTATTGTGATGTAACATTCTCTCTTCAAGCCGAAGTGCATCAATGGTATCTAAGTATTTTCCGATAATATCTCTCATGGCTATATCCTCATTTTTTGCTTATTATATCTTCTTGATGCTAAAAAAGGTATAATACAGCTATGAATTACAAAACAATTGCTCAAGAAACATTAAAGATAGAGGCAGACACACTGCGTGAAGCCGCTACAAAAATTGGTGACGAATTTGATAAAGCTGTATCTCTTATTATGAATTGTAAGGGAAAACTTATTGTCAGTGGTGTTGGAAAAAGTGGTTTAATTGGTGCAAAAATGGCTGCAACTTTTGCCTCAACTGGAACACCGAGTTTCTTTTTACATCCGACTGAAGCACTCCATGGTGATCTTGGTATGATCGGAGCTGATGATATTGTTTTAGCTATTAGTTACAGTGGTGAGAGTGAAGAGTTAAGCTCTATTTTACCACATATTAAACGATTTGATGTGCCGCTTATAGGAATGACACGAAATGCTAATTCAACATTGGGTGGATATAGTGACCTTGTTATTCAAGTCAATGTTGACAAAGAAGCGTGCCCGCTTAATATTGCTCCAACGAGTTCAACAACGTTAACGCTTGCACTTGGTGATGCCTTGGCCGTCTGTTTAATGAAAGCACGCAATTTTCAAAAATCTGATTTTGCTTCGTTTCATCCCGGTGGAGCTTTGGGTAAAAAACTATTTGTAAAAGTGAAAAATCTGATGCAGAGTGATGATCTCCCAATTATTAGCGAAAAAGCAAAATTAAGAGATGCTATCTTGGCCATTAGCCAAGGACGTTTGGGAACAGTTTTAATTGTTGATAATAAAGAACATCTTGTTGCGCTTATGAGTGATGGGGATGTTCGTCGTGCACTCTTGAGTAAAAATTTTTCACTTGAAGAAAATGTAATGCACTATGCAACAAAAGATCCTATGATTATCGATGATGCTGAAATGTTAGCCTCCGATGCACTTGTTTTGATAGAAGAGAAAAAAATACAACTTCTTGTTGTAACTGATAAAAATAAAAAGATAGAGGGGATACTTCATATTCATACCCTGATCGAAAAAGGAATTTCATAAACAATGAGATTAAATAAATATATAGCACACTACTCAACTTACTCAAGAAGAGAAGCGGATCGTGCCATTCAAGATGGTTATGTTCGTGTAAACGGTGAGATAGAGATGAATCCTGCAACACAGATTGAAGAGGGGCGTGATATTGTCTATATCAGCGGGAAACAGGTTAGTCCTCAGGAGAAATATACAGTAATTGTCTATAACAAACCAAAGGGTGAGCTTGTAACAAAGTCTGATCCAAAAGGAAGACGTACAATTTATGATTCACTCCATAAAGATTTTCGCCATTTTATTCCTGTTGGACGTTTGGATTATGCTTCTGAGGGACTTTTGCTCCTAACAGATGCTTCGCATGTTGCAACGGCACTGATGGAGTCAGACTTAGAGCGAATTTATAAGATTAAAATTCGTGGAGAGGTAACACCGGATATGGAAGATGCCATGATGAATGGTATTTTTCTTGAAGATGCAACAGCGGGTGCACATTCACACTCAAAGATAAAATCGATGGAGTTTAAACCCTTTATTGGTTATAAAATTCAAAAAAATCAGCCAAACTACTCAATACTGAAAGTGGCACTCTCTGAGGGGAAAAACAGAGAGCTTCGCCGTTTTTTTGCCCATTTTGGAGCAGAGGTAGTTGATCTGAAGCGTTTGAGTTTTGCAGAGATTGAGCTTAATAATCTGCCGACAGGCAAAACACGATATCTTACACGCAGTGAATATTCCGCATTACATAAGTTTTTAAAAGAAGAGAAACGTAAAGCGAAAGAGAAGAGCAGAGTCTCTAAAAACAAAGAGTAAAAGGTGGATTTTACCTATCTGTTAAGACCGCAATCTTTTGATGATATGGTAGGACAGGAACATTTGAGTGCTCCTGATGCTCCTTTGCGGGTTTTATGTGAAAAAAATGCTCTTGGACACAGCTTTTTTTATGGTCCGGCAGGTGTTGGCAAGACCTCTCTTGCACGTATTATTGCCTCTGAGATGGAGATGCCTTTTTATGAGATGAATGCAACATCGCTAAAGATAGAGGATCTGCGCAAGATCTTTAAAGAGTATGCAAATGCTTTGCAAAAACCACTCATTTTTATTGATGAGGTACATCGTCTCTCTAAAAACCAGCAAGAGGTACTGCTTCCGGTTATGGAGAATAATACCGTTTTAATTATTGGTGCTTCTACTGAAAATCCCTTCTTCTCTCTAACTTCGGCAATTCGTTCCCGATCAATGCTTTTTGAACTCCGTGCCATCTCTGTCGATGCTTTGCAAAAGCTTCTCCTTAGAGCTGAGCAAAAGGGTGACTTTAGAGTTGAACCAGATGCAAAAGCCTATCTTTTGGCTTCAAGCGGTGGAGATGGACGTGCAATGCTAAAACTTTTGGAATTTGCGACAGAAGTTAACACAAATGTAACACTTGCACTGCTAAAATCCCTCCGCCCAAATGCCTTGCAGGCAGGCAGTAGTGAATCGGGTGTTCATTATGATCTTGTTTCTGCACTTATCAAGTCGATTCGCGGGAGTGATCCTGATGCGGCTATCTACTATCTTGCACGACTGATTGAAGGTGGAGAGAGTGCAGAGTTTATAGCACGTCGGCTGGTGATTCTTGCAAGTGAAGATGTCGGAAATGCCAATCCGCAAGCTTTGACATTGACAACTTCTACTTTGACAAGTGTCAAGCAGATTGGCTATCCCGAAGCGAGAATTATTTTGGCACAGGCTGTTGTATATCTTAGTGCATCACCAAAATCAAACAGTGCATATCTTGCAATTAACAAAGCACTCAAAAGTGTACGAGATGGTTTGCTCTTAGATATTCCAAAAAATATCACGCAGCAGCATGAAGGGTATCTCTACCCGCATGATTTTGGTGGTTATGTAGAACAACAATATTTAACAAAAGGGATGAGATTTTTAGATCTTAAACCAATAGGTTATGAAAAAAAGATGAAAGATTGGCTCGAACTATTGCATAAATAAGTTACTATTAGCTATCATAGCTCTACATAAATTACAAAAAAAGGGAAAAAGATGGATATTGCAATTGCATCAAATGTTATAACAATTACAGGAAATATTAAATCAGTGAGTGATTACCAAAAAATTAAAGAGAGCGTTGATCGTGTGGTGAGCTCTTATCAAAGTGTCGTTGTTGATATTAAAGATTCCATATCTATTACATCATCAATTATAGGATATTTTACAAAACTTGTACAAAAAGAGGGTGTTGATCTTAGTATTAAAGTAGGCGATCAAAGTTTGATGGAACTTTTTGAAGATCTTAATCTTGTTTCTTTATTCAAGGTAAGAAAGGTATAGACGATGACAATTAAAAATAAGCTTAAACTTATTACGGCGATTGTTGTTTCATTCGCTGTTGTAATTATAGCCCTTACAGTAAACGGTGCTTTGGAAAAAAGAGCAGTTATTGCGCAGGCAAAAGAGTTAAATATGCTTTCACAGAAGCTCTCTTTGCTCATTCATGAAACACAAAAAGAGAGGGGCGCGAGTGCTGGGTATTTAGGTTCGAAAGGGACAAAATTTGTTCAAATTTTAAAGAAGCAAAGAGTTCTGACTGACAAACGTTATTATGAGTTAAAAGAGTATATAGCAAGCTTAGATCTCAATGCTTATCAAAAAAGTTTACATAAAAGTATTAATGCTGTTGTTGAGGGGATGGATAAAATTGGGAGTGTTCGTTCTCGTGTTGATGCTTTGAAAATTTCTGTAAAAGATGAAGTAGGCTACTACTCAGGAGTCAATCGTGATATTTTACATGTTGTTTCATTAACGGCAAAGCTTGCCGATACTCCTGAACTTGTAAAAGCTCTCAGCGCCTATACAAACTTTTTAAAATCAAAAGAGCGTGCAGGGATCGAGAGAGCGGTTATGAGTGCTACTTTTGCATCAGATCACTTCTCGGAGGGGATGTTTGCAAAATTTATAAAACTTATGGCAGAACAAAATGCTTATTTAGATGCATTTTTAAGTATAGCACCGAGTGACTCTATAAAAATGTATAAACGTATAATGGATGCACCGGTTGTTGCAAAAGTTGACAAGATGCGCCAAATTGCTGTTATGAAAGCAGCTGAAGGTAATTTTGGGGTTGATGGTGTTGTCTGGTTTAAAACCATTACAAAAAAGATCAATCTTTTGAAAAAAGTGGATGACAATTTAGCCAAAGAGAATGATAAGCTTTTAGCGCAGATTGAAAGTCATTATAAAACAACGACACTCATTACACTTCTTGGATATACACTGTTTGCAATAGCTGTATTTGTTATTATCTTATTGATTGCACGTGGTGTGAACAGAAGTGTAGAGAGCTCACTAAATAAAATTCAGTGTGTCTCTAGTGATTTGGACCTTTCATGTAATGTTGTTGTTGAAGGAGATGATGAGATCTCTCAAATATCAAAAGCACTTCATACGATGATAGTCTCATTTAAAGAGAGTGTCTTTAATGCTCAAGATGTTGCAACAGCTACAACAAGGGAGAGTAATAGACTCAACGAAGTTGTTGAAACCTTAACATCAAACAGTGAAGTTGAAGAGAGAAAAATCCAAGAGGTAAACGGACTTGTTTCTGAAATAGGTGAAAAGCTGGATATTGTTGAAGAATCAACAGTTGTTGTAACAGAAGATCTTGAAAATACTTTTAATGTTCTTGACAGTTTTATTGTAAAACTTGAGTCTGTTGTTGAATCAATTGAAAATGGTACACAACAGCAGCAGGAGCTAGTTGATAAAGTGGCATCATTAACAGAGCAGGCGAAAAATATTAAAGATGTATTGGCAATTATCTCTGATATTGCAGATCAGACAAATCTTTTAGCGCTCAATGCTGCTATTGAAGCGGCACGTGCTGGTGAGCATGGTCGTGGTTTTGCTGTTGTTGCCGATGAGGTAAGAAAACTTGCGGAACGTACACAAAAATCACTTGCAGAAATTAGTGCAAATGTAAACCTGATTACACAAAATGTAGGTGAGATTTCAGAAGAGACAGGAGATACTTCACAGAGTATGAATGCAATTGCAGGTGCAGCACAAGAACTTATCAGCTCTTCTAATGAGACAAAAGACAATCTGTTGAGAACTAAAGATAAATCAACAGATGTCATGCACCAGAGTGTCTTTATTGCAACAAAAACAAAAACATTGATTGAAACTATGGATGAAATTGTTGCTGTTGCAACACAAAATTCTGAGTTACGTGGTACAGTTGAAGATGCGGTATCTTCTCTTGGTCAAGATGCCAAAAAGTTACACTCTGAACTCTCTAAGTTTAAAATCTAATGGCAAAGAGCAGGCTAGAAGAGCTAGAGAAGAGTGAAGCCTACTCCGCTTATCAAGAGGAGTTGGCTTTTCAAAAAGAGCTTAATATTTTGCGTAATGATTTTTACTATCAGATGGTTGACTCTAAAACGACAGCACTGGTAGATTTTTTATACAGACCGCTTGATAATTTGAGTGGTGATGCCTATAGTGCACGTCGCATTGATCAGCATAGAACATTTTATTTGATAGTTGACGGTATGGGAAAAGGGATTTCTGCCTCTTTGACAACCATTACTATGACAAGTTTTATCAACCATCTTATAGACAAAATGATTGCACATGATAGTTTTAGTTTGGAGATCCTTATTCAGGAATCTATGGCTTTTATTCAACCTATACTTCTTGATGACGAAGTGCTGGCTATTGACTATATCTGTTTTGACAGTAATTATTCTGTTTTGGAATATGCAAAGTTTGCTATGCCTCCGTTTTTACTGCATGATAAAGAGAATAATATTATTAAAATTCGTTCTAATAACCCGCCTTTGAGCAAATGGGGGAAGAGTTATGAAGTGTCAAGACATAATATTGCCAATATAGAGAAGTTTCTTTTTTACAGTGACGGTATTGTAGAGAATGCAATAAAGGATGATACAAAATCATATGCATCTTTTATAGAAGATGATTTTCGAGACTCTTTTACAAGAGAGGAGTTTAAAGAGAAGTTTTACAGTCGTATAGCAGAGCCGGAAGATGATTTAACGCTTATATTTATTAATAGTTTGGCAATGGAAGAGAAAAATGTAGTAGAGAAGGCTCTGTTTGAAACATCAATGGATACAATGGAAAGTGCTTCGGAGTGGTATGAAGCATTATGGAAGATGCTTGAGGTTGAAGAAAATATAGCAGATAAAGCTTCTCTTGTATTTACAGAACTCTTTACAAATGCATATGAGCATGGTAATCTTGGCATTGATAGTAAGCTAAAACATAAATACATTCAAGAAGATATTTATTTTGAAAAACTCGCTGAACTTGAAGCAATGTGTACCAAGAAAATTGCAGTAGAAGTTTATAAAATAAAGCATCTGTCTGATTTTTATATTATTACAAAAATCTGTGATGAGGGAGAAGGTTTTGATACGCAACAGCTAAGTCAAATTTTTAGAAATTCTAAAAAATTTAACGGTAGAGGAGTTTTTGTTTCTCGTAAAAATTCAATGGGAATATATTACAACTCTCAAGGGAATTGTGTTCTCTTTTTGAATAAAATATAGTTTTTTGAAGTGTTGTTTACAAAAATGTTATATCATAAGTATATATAGAAAAAAAAGGAAAATCAATGGCAGAAAATCTATCATTTGAAGAAGAATCATTAGCGTATCACAGAGCACAGAGTGAGTTTGACACAAACGGAAAAACAGGGACACTTTTAACAAAAGCATGTAATACTGAAAAAGAGTTGGCAATGGCTTATAGCCCTGGTGTTGCTTATCCTTGTCTTGAAATTGAAAAAGATGAAGAGAAGGCTTATGAATATACTAACAAGGGGAACCTTGTTGCTGTAGTGAGTGATGGTACAGCTGTACTTGGTCTTGGAGATATCGGTCATTTAGCAGGAAAACCTGTAATGGAAGGAAAAGGTGTTTTATTTAAAACATTTGCTAATGTTGATGCGATCGATATTGAACTTAATACAAAAGATACAGAAGAGATCATTAAAATTGTAGCTGCAATGGCTGATAGTTTTGGTGGTGTAAACCTTGAAGATATTTCAGCACCTCGTTGTTTTGAAATTGAAGATCGCCTCAAAGAGATTTGTAATGTACCTGTATTCCATGATGATCAACACGGTACGGCAGTTATTACAACAGCAGGTCTTATTAATGTTATTGAAATGAGTGGTAAAAAAGCTGAAGATCTTAAAGTTGTTGTTATCGGTGCAGGTGCATCTGGAATTGCGTGTGCTTCAATGTATAAAGAACTTGGCGTTAAAAATATTACTATGCTTGATTCAAAAGGTGTTATTCACAGTGGTAGAGATGACCTTAATAAATATAAGCAAAAATTTGCATTTGAAACACCAGACAGAACACTTGAAGATGCAATGAAGGGTGCTGATATGGTTCTTGGTCTTTCTCAACCGGATTTAATTACTCCTGAGATGGTAAAAACTATGTCTGATACAAGTCCAATTATTTTTGCTTGTGCAAATCCAAATCCTGAAATTAAACCACCACTTGCAAAAGAGGTTCGTCCTGATTTAATTATTGGTACTGGTAGAAGTGATTATGCCAACCAAGTAAATAATGTTCTTGGTTTCCCACAAATTTTCCGTGGGGCTTTAGATGTACGTGCTACAAAAATTACTGAAAATATGAAAATGGCTGCTTCACGAGCACTTGCTTCACTTGCAAAAGAGGAAGTTCCTGCACACGTAAAAGCTGCACACGGTCGTGGTGATGATATGACTTTCGGTCCTGAATATATTATCCCTTCACCGTTTGATAGACGCGTTCTTGTGTATGTTGCTTCTGCTGTTGCGCAAGCTGCTATTGAAGATGGTGTTGCTCGTGTAAAAGATTTTGATATGGATGCATATAAAGAAAAATTACAACGTTTAGCTGACCATTTAGATGGTAAGATCTAAGTTTTCTTAGATCTTCTTGGCCTCACTGTAAAACTTTTTGAGGCCAAGTTTTGCTTTTGTATCTAACTTGTATGAGATAAGTGTAAGATAGGCTTGAATATCTTTTGGTGTTATCTCTGTTCTTTTTGCCGCTGCTTCTAAGATATAGCGTGGAATTTTTTGCTCTTTTTTCAAAAACTCTTTTTCAATTTTTTTATATAATTTTTTATTTTTGTGGTAGCACAGCAGTGCAAAAACAAAAGGGAGATCATAGCGTTCGTTCCAGAGTGCAGCAAGATCAATATAGTCGTTGTTTTTCAGTGCATATTTGAGTGCTTTGTCTCCAATGAGGACCTGACCATTTTGTTTGAGAACTTTTGCTAACATATTGGAAGAAGCAGACTCTTTATCTGTTTTATTTTTTTTAGACGGTATAACTAAAACACTACGCACATCTTTTTTTGCAATAATTCCAAGATTGATATAGTTTCTTCTTTTTGCGGTAATACTTGAAATAAAAGCAGCATCAACACGGCGTTTTGCAAAAGCAAGATTGATCTTTGCCGGAACATCTTTTTTATAGTTCATGCTTGCTTTGATCTGAGAACTTCTGCTAAAGCGCTTCATAAATATATGGAAAGGGAGGAGGTTTAGGTATTCTATTTTTCCAAAAATCATATGAAATTATAGCGCACTTAACTTATCTTAGATATAATTTACCCACTAATAGAGTAAAGGTATGAAAAGATGGTTAGAGTAGAGTTTTTAGGACCAATACAAAAAGATGCTATGGAACTTGATATAGCAAATTTACAGGATTTAGCAGTAGTTTTGCAAAAGGATAAGGCGTTGGCAGAGTGGTTACAAAACTCAGCTGTAGCAGTCAATGATACAATTGTCTCTTCTTTGGATATTGTCCTTAAAGATGGTGATAAAATTTCACTTTTACCACCGGTTTGTGGAGGTTGAAAATGTTACAACTCTATAAGGGTGCTTTAGATGTAGCGGTAATTTTAAAAGAGTGGTATGAGGCTGAGCTAGAAAGTAATTATGGAGCTTATATCCCTTTTGTCGGAACAGTACGCAGTGAAAATGGTATTGATGGATTGAGTTTTGATATTTACGAACCTATATTAAACTCTTGGTTTGAAGCGTGGCAAGAGAGAGCAAAAGAGCGTGGCGCCATTATTAAAATGGCACATTCAAAGGGAGATGTGTTGCTTCATCAATCTTCTTATATTGCAGCTGTCTTTTCACCTAAGCGTCGTGTTGCTTTAGAGTTGATAGATCTCTTTGTAGAAGATTTTAAAGCAAGTGCACCAATTTGGAAATATGACCTTAAAAATGGTGAACGTATTTATGCCAAAGATCGTTCAACGGCGATTGAAGGTAGTGGAATTTTAGGAGAATAGGAATGAGTATAACAGGAACAGATTTTATCTCTTATGAGACAAGTCAAAATATGTTGGAGCTTCTTCAGGTCAATAATCATCGATATGAAAGAGTGCCTTTGAGTGATGCCCTTGGACGGATTCTTGCAGAAGATATTGTAGCGTTGTTTAACGATCCTCAATTTCCGACAGCTTCTATGGATGGGTATGCTGTTCGTCATGAAGATTTGGTTTTAGGTGCTGTTTTAAATGTGTTAGGAGACAACCCAGCCGGAAACAATGAGCAACGTATTGTGCAAGAGGGAGAGTCAATTAAAACTTTTACCGGATCAAAAATGCCTGATGGGAGTGATACTCTTATTCAGATCGAAAATGTAAGTTATGAAGATGGTAAAATTACAATTAATGAGATGGTTAATATTGGCAATGCCGTTCGTCCGGTAGGTGAGGGGTATCATGCAGGAGAGGTTCTGATTCAAAAAGGGACAAAAATTACATTTGCAGAGATTGGTGTAATGGCAGGCTTAAATCGTGTGATGGTGAAGGTTGCATTACGTCCTCGTGTTGCGGTTATTGCAACGGGAAGTGAGATCTTGGATCTTGGAGAACACTCCGATAATCCTGCACAGATCCGCAGCTCTAACAACTATACCTTGGCAGCTCTTTTTGAACAAGCAGGAGCAGAGGTAATTCAGCTTGGTACCGCACCGGATGATAAAGATGCAATCATGCAGACATTTACAAATGCGCTTGATGCTGCAGATATTGTTGTCAGTACAGGTGGTGTGAGTGTTGGAGATTATGATTTTGTCAAAGATATTATTCCTCGTGTAGGCGCAGAGGTTGTCTATAAAGGTGTTGGTATAAAACCGGGTCGTCATATTTTAGTTGCACAAAGAGGTGAGAAGTTTATGCTTGCACTGCCGGGATTTGCATACTCTTCAACGGTAACGGCAATTTTATATGTTTTACCTTTAATTGCAAAGATGCTTGGAAAAAGAGAAGCCTACAAAAAAGTGGCAGCAAAATTACAAGCAGATTTCAAAAAAAGAAGTCAATTTACAGAATTTACTGCCTGCAATGTAGTAGTAAAAGATGGTGAGTATTTTATCAATTTTGAAGACAAAAAAGTCGGTTCTTCTGCAATTTTAATTAATATGCTTTGTAGTGCAGGTTTAATGATCGCCGGAGAAGATGATAAATTTTTAGAAGCGGGGACTTCTGTCTCTGTAATTTTGTTGGATAATTTATAATGCAGGCACTGACAATAAATCCAGATCTTCATTCTGTAGAAGCGGTAGAGCTTGAGATGAAAGCGAACTCTTTATATACCTTTTTTAGTTCTATATTAATTGATGAGCTTTTATCTTTGAATGAACATGTTATCTATACGGATGCGAATGCTTTAAGTGAAAAAAAACATCCTTATTTTATAGGTGAACAACTGCTCATAGGTGAGGCTTTGATTTTTGGTCGCTATGATTTTGATGATCATGACGTTACTATTCCCAAAGAGGAGCTTAAAGCACTTATTAATTATGACGTGGGCCCTTTTTATAAAGATGTTTTAGAATTGCTTGCAACAACAGATATTAATCTCTATCGAAATTTTGAAGTAGAAAAAAATGGTGAAAAGATTGCACTTAATACAGAGTGGGTTCTTTATACTTTTAATATAGCAGATGAGCGTACGAAAGAGTATTTTATAAATGAACTTAAAAAAGTTTTAGAGAGTTCTAAAAGTGTAGAGGCGTATATACAAAAGATGGCTCAGCTTGCTATGAATGTAGCAGCTTAAAAGGCCAATACGCGCTCTATAAACCAAAAAGATGCCACAGTTCCGACAAAATATCCCAAAAGAGTTGTATTATTTAAGATTTGAGTATGAAAAATTTTCTTTAAAATCCAATAGATCAGCGATACACTTACAATAAACATAATCTGCCCAATTTCAATACCAAGGTTAAAAGAGAATAGAGAGAGGGCTAAAGCACCTTTGACGAGTCCAATACTTTTGAGAACATTTGAGAACCCAAAACCGTGTAGGAGACCGAATATAAATGCAATATACTCCAAATGACTCTTTGTAAGTGTCATTGTATCTTTCTCAATAAGTTCACGTGCTAAAAAGATAATACTTAATGCTATCATAGACTCAATAAAAGCGACAGGCATATTGACAAGTCCAAGCATTGCAGAGGCAAGGGTAATTGAGTGTGCAAGTGTAAACGAAGTTACTGCAAGGAGCAGAGAACGGAGATCTTTTGCAAGTACAAGTAAACATAGAACAAAAAGTAGGTGATCGTAACCGGAAAGAATATGATGAATTCCAAGTTCGACATAAGCAATAAAAAGTTTAAAGGTAGAGTTTTTTTGATTGAGATGAATAAAAGGTCTATTGGAGCGAAGGAGAACTTTTTTGCTGAAGCCATCTTTATCATACTCTACGAGAACACCTTTGTCTTGTCTTAAAAGACCATCTATCCATATACGTGCATCTTCTAAGCCTTTATTTCCACAGCGCATTGTTGAGCGGTTTATAATATATCCATTGTCGATCTCTTGAGGATCTTTTGCTGTTGTTATGCAGTATGATGGATAGTTAATGGTGATTTTATTGGCATAGAGATCGGAAAGCGGTTTTTTATAGGTAATGTGAATATTTTTATTGCTATCTTCAACAAGTTTGATATAGGAGAGACCTGATTGATGTGCATATAGAAAAAGTGGTAGTAAAAGAAGTAAAATTTTTAACACTACTGTTCCTTGTAAAGTTCATAACGCTTGTGAAGTTTTTTAAGCTGTTGTTGATAGTTTTTTAACTCTTGTGCTTTTTTAAAATCATTATAAACTCGATCTTCTACATCTGCAAAGGGGTAGGGTTTTGCTGTCTGGTAATTTAAAATATAGACAAATTCATAACCATCTTTCGTTGCAATAGCAGGAAGCCAGTGCGATTTTGTTGCCAAAAAGAGTTTTTTTGCAAAGTATGTGCCATATTTTGACACTATAGTATCTTTTGTCATATGAGACTCTTTTGGAGCTGTCTTTATCGGTGGAGCAAAATGTAAAAGCTTATAGAGCTCTTCTTTTTGTTTTGTGTTTAAATTATTGAAGTGGATATGTAAAAAGGAGATGTTTTCTCTTTGTGAATAGTCCTGAATATGTTTTTTATAATAGTGGTAGAGCTCTTTTTCGTCAATATCTTTAGGGCTTTGCTGTTTCTGAAGAATAAAGTGCATTTTTTGTAATAAAATTTTATCAATTGCTTTGTCATTTTTATAGAGTTGCAAGGCATAGGCCTCTTTTAAGAGAGCTTTTTCTTTATAGCGCTGATCTATCAGCAGTTTAAGGAGCTCTTTGTTTGGTTTTTGATGAAATTGCGTTTGATATTGATTTTGTAAATTTTCTATTTCTGTTTTATTAAGAACTATTTTTTGTTTTTGAAATGCCTGCTGTGTTTCTGTTTGCGGTGGTGTTGTTACTTGAAAATAGATATAGATTGCACTACCAAAGAGTAGAAAGTGGATGAGAGGTTCATGTAGAATTTTTTGAAAAATTGTTTTCAAACTTAACTCACTTAAATAGAATTATATGTATAATAGAGCAATTAAACTAAAAAAGGTATTAAAATGGTACTAGTAACTGGCGGTGCGGGTTATATCGGTTCACATACATGTGTGGCATTAAGTGAAGCGGGCTATGAGTTTGTTGTTTATGATAATCTTTCAAATTCTTCAAAAGAGAGTTTAAAACGGGTTGAAAAAATTATTGGTAAACCTGTTCCTTTTGTAGAGGGTGATATTCGAGACAAAAAGAAGCTTCAAGAGGTTTTTAATAACTATAATATAGATTCTGTTATTCATTTTGCAGGTTTAAAAGCTGTCGGTGAATCTGTTGCAAAACCACTGAAATATTATGATAATAATATCTCTGGGACTGTAGCACTCTGTGAAGTAATGCAGGAGAATAACTGCAAACGAATTGTATTTAGTTCATCTGCAACTGTTTACGGTGATCCACATACAACACCTATCAAAGAAGATTTTCCATTAAGTGCAACGAATCCTTATGGAAGAAGCAAACTTTTTATTGAAGAAATTTTACGAGATCTCTTTGTCGCAGATCAGCAATGGCAGATTATACTTCTTCGTTATTTTAATCCGGTAGGGGCACATAAATCGGGAACAATTGGTGAAGATCCAAACGGCATACCAAATAACTTAATGCCTTTTATATCGCAGGTTGCGGTTGGTAAAAGAGAAGAATTGCAGGTTTTTGGTGGGGATTATGATACGCCAGATGGGACAGGCGTACGTGATTATATTCATGTTGTTGACCTTGCAAACGGTCATGTTAAAGCGCTTGATAAAATTGCAGAGTTAGAGAGTGTACTAACGGTTAATTTAGGGACAGGAAAAGGTTATTCTGTTTTAGATATGGTACATGCTTTTGAAGCTGCTTCAGGGAAAAAAGTACCCTACAAAATTGTAGAGAGACGTTCTGGGGATATTGCAAAATGTTATGCAGATCCAAGTTATGCAAAAGAGGTTTTAGGATGGGAAGCTCAAAAAGGAGTTGCAGAGATGTGTGAAGATTCCTGGAGATGGCAGTCTCAAAACCCTAATGGGTATGAGAAAGCTTAGTGGGCATAGAGGAATTGGTATTGAAGGAAGAGTTCTAAAATACTTCCTCCGATTCCGTTTACGTCATTCGTATAGTCAACTCCGAAAATAAGGTGATCTTGCGTATAAACTTTTCCTCCATAACCTGCTTGGAATGCATAGCTAAAGCCATTGACTTCACTATTTAAGTATGAAGAGACTTCAAAATATGGACGCCATACGCGTGTATATATTGTGCTGTTTTGCATACCATAGTTAAACGTTAAACCAATATTATAAAAGTCATTTGGTAAGACTTGATATTTTTTATTACGTAACTCTTCAATAACACCTTTGTTTCCTGCAACTTCATCAAATGCTCCATACTCCATAAATCCTTCAATACGCATATCCGGATAACCGTTACGAATTTGATGTCCCAAGATAAGTTGTGTGTAGGTGCCTTTTCCAATATAGACATTGTCTTGAGAGGTGTATTTGTTCTTATCTATAGAAATATCTAAAGAGGTAGAGTTGAGAAAATTGTAACTTAAATCGATTCCAAGTTTATCTTTTTTTCCTCCAATAAGCAGTTGAATTGATTCATCGGCAACACCATTTTTTTCTGCTTCCGCCTGAAGTGTGAAGTATTGATTTGGTGTGTAGTTTGCGAGGAGATCTGCTGTATAGTAGTTTCGCATACCATATGTTCTCCCTATATTCAGTTCTATTGAACCTTTATTAAGGCGTTTTTTAACTCCAACACTTGCTTCTGTAGTTGTTTTTGGTACATAAATTAAAATATTACTATCTTGTGTACTGTTTTTGTAGTATTTAAGATCTGCTAATAGAGAAAAGCCATTAGCAATATAATAGCTGTTTTTTAGTGTTATATATTTTCGTAAAAGCGGATCTCTGTCATAGTAAGAGGCTTTTGCTGTTAAAAGATTATCACGCTCTTTCGTGTACTCTAACATACTTAAATATGCATTTGTATTTTTTTGGCTTTCATTGAGCGATTTGAATGTAAGTGTCTGTGCCAAAGCAATTTGCCCGTCTGCATGTGCTCCAAAAGCCGCATCATCACGAGGAATCTCTTGTAAATAGTAGAAAAGAAGATCCTCTATGCGTGTGTGATCATTTTGTTGTAGCGCATCTGCAAAACGGAGCCATACAGGGCGCTCTTTTGTTTGAAGATAGACAAGATGTGCTTTGTCATTTGAATCGACTTTAAGCGCATATGAGTAGGCTAGATCATTATAGTAAAGAGGTGTTAAGAGCTTTTTCTCTTTCTCAAGTTCTTTTTTAAAAGTATCTATATGATCAAGATGCAGTGATACTCGGAGTCTGTCATAGAGGAACTTTTTATCTTTTAGCAAAGATGGATCTTTTGCAAGCTCTTTGTTTAAGATTGAACGGATCTCTCGGAGTGTTTGCATATGAGCATTGTCATTAAACTGTGCTTTATAAATATCATCTTGTAAAAATTTAAACTCTGTTGATTCTACAATAGGAGAGTGCTCCTCTTTGAGTTTTTGGAGATAAAATTCTGCCTGATTAACATCATGTATAGAGAAGTATAATGATGCAATAGCAAGTGTATAGCTATCTGGCAGATCCTGATTATTTGCTAATCTGTTCAATAGATATTTAACTTTTGTATTACTTGCAACACCTTGGTAAATATCAATAGCTTGAAAAGTTATGCTGGCATTATTCGGTTCAAGTTGCAGTGTTCTGTCCAGCGCACTGAGTGTTTGAGATTTTTTATGAAGCATATAATAGAGGCGCGCTTTAATCAGCCAATAGTTTGCTTCTTGTTTGAGTGGTGAGTCTGATGCATCAATCTCTTTAATTGTCTTTTCAAGAAGTGCAGTTTTTCCTCTTTGTAGTGTTTGGTTTGCAAAATCATAAAAAAGATAGTCAAGATGATATTTTTTATAGGCTAAAAGTGACATATTAAGTGCCAAAATTGGGTTTGTTTTTCTGTTTGTAAAAATAACACGTTCATAATCAACGAGACGATCATTTTTGTGCTTAATAAGTCTAAGGGATGCATCACTTGCAGGCTGATATTTCTCTAAGTACCATCCTAAGTCACTGAGAAGTTCATTGAGCCTTTTATCGTAGCCTTTTTTAAAGTCATATTTCGTGACAACATTATATGCCTCTTGCATATTTCTATTAACATAATAATAGTATGAGATCAGTTCAATATTTCTTGGCGTATAGAGATTTCGCTGTTGAATAATTGTAATAATTCTTTTTGCATTTTCAAGATCACCCAAGTTCATATATATCTGTAAAATATCGGTAAGAAGTTGTGGATCTTGATTTTTGGCATAGAGATTTTCAAGAAGTTTTGCAGATTCTTGAGGTAAACCAATTTTATTATAGATAAAAAGCATTCTTTCTTTATTAAGTTTTGATGGATCATTTATAAATGCTTGTGTAACAATCTTTTTTACATTTTCATACTGATAGCTTGCTAAGGCATAATCGATAATCTCTTTGGCTAATTTAGGATTTTTTGTTTGATAGTAGAGATACTCCATATATTTGAATGCTTCTCTACCATGTCCGGACCATTTGAGTACCTCTGCCATCTTTTCGTTCCAATAGATGGATTTTGGATTTTGCATTAGAGCAATTGCTGCTGTTTGACGAGCATGTTCCAAATCTTCTGTATATAAAAAGGTTTGAAACATAAGTCGTAACTCATTTGCGCGAACTTGTTTGTTCTGTCTCTGTTGTTTTGAACCTTTGTGGTGTGTAGAAACAGTTGTTGTTCTGACTATTTGCTGTGTTGTTGTATTAGTGTCAAATCGATACTTATAGCTGACGGCTACGACAGCATGATGATATTTTTCTTTGTAAGGAGTTAAAGCTTTATCTGCCTCTTTTATATGTTCGTAACAACCACAGCGCATAGTGAGAGTATTGGAAATTTGCATTAAAATACACTCTGAAGGGTATCGTTTGAGTCGTTTTTCTACACTTGCTTTCTCTTTGAGAGGAGCAGAAAACAGTTGAACTGTATAACAGGTATCACTCTCTTTTGCTTCAAGAGAGTAAAATGTAAACAGAAGTAAAAATAGTAAAAATAATTTCATTATAATCTCTTTTCTTTAAGTTTTAAAATTTCTGCGGCAAAAGCATCTGCTTTTTGAAGCTCATTTGTTGCTAAAAAGAGTTGCAACAAGAAAATACGAGCATTTTTATTACGTATAAATTGATGCTGATATTTTTCTCCTAATTCAGCTGCCTCTTTGAAGTAGTTGCCTGCCTGAAGTGCTTTTATAGCCTCTTCCCAATTGTATATTTTCTCTTGTTGTGTTGTACTTTTTTCAAAGAGCTTCATATAGGTAGTACTTGCTTTCTTATAGAGCCGTTTGTTGAGATAGAACTCTGCAAGTTTTTTCATCCAATATTGAGAGTGTTGTGCCTCTTCTATAAGGAATTTTTCTGTCTCTTGTATTGTAAAATAGTTAAAGAGAATATAGTATTGTGCTTCTTTCCATTTTGCCGCTTCTTTTGTGTCAATTTTTGCTAATTGTCCTGCATAGTTCAATGCATCTTGATTGTGATGCAGTGATGTTGCAAGATAGTAGGCATTTTTTAGATAGAGAATATCTGTCGGATTTGCACGAACTATCTCTTTTGAGACACGATAGCTGAGCTCTTGTTGATGTAGAAGCTGTGTCTCTTTATAGAGCTGAACAAGTTCTTTATCACTATAGAGATGATGAGTAATAATATAACGGTTGAGATCTTGGAGGTCTGCATAGAGTTTGTTTGCTTTATGCTCTTGATTGTTTTTAAGAGCAGCAAAGTAATCCTCTTTTGTAATTTTGTAATTTAAAAGATATGCCTTTTTTCTTATGGCTGCATTTTTTGACTGTTTTAAAATCTTTAGAAGCTTATATGATAAATCACGTTTGCTTCCATAGAGACTTTTCTTGGCAAGTTGCAGCATTAACTCTTCATCATGAGGGTTGTCTTTAATCATATTTTGTAGATAAAGAATACTAAGATCATAGTTTGCATTTTTAGATAAAACCTGCTCTCTTAAAAGATCTTTCGGGTATAAAAATATCAAGATAAAAATAAAGACAACAAAAGCAATAAAAACCTCTTTGTAGGTTGCTACATAGGGCTTTTTATAATCGGCATCGTACATCAAGATGAGCCCCTTTTTTATTCTTGTATTTTACACTAAGAATATGGTTGTGTTGTGAAGTTATTTTCGCACCTTCTGTAAGAGTATAGTGGCATCCTTTGGGTACGAAAAGATCAAATTCTAAAGCAATATGTGCTTTTAAATTGAGTGAGAGATCTCTGTTCTCTCGTTTCATTGAAAGAATTTTACCGTTAGAGCTTACAAGATATGGCTCTTTGGCAGTTGTTTTTTTCTCCAAAGAGAGATAGAGATTCTTTTTATCTCCAATATGAAGATAGCTGTTTTTATTGAAAGTATTATAACCGGCTATATTAGAATTTAAAACCGCTTCTTGTCTATTGTTTGCTATTCGGATAGTTTTAATATCATTTAAACCTGCAATAAAATAGTTTTCTCCATTAGCAGCCATAGATGCAGTATAATAATCCATTACTTTAGGGATATATTCTGATGCAAATATAGGGTTTACACTCTGTTTAATGGCATAGTTATAGACATATTTGAGTGCATTGATGGATGCACGTTTTGAACCTGAATATTGGTGATAGTAGATATCAATTGGTTTTAAACGTCTTGGTTTGTTTGTTAATTTAAAAGTTTGTATAACTTTTTTAAAGCCCCAGAATGGTCCAAGCCACTCATTTGTGTAGATATTTTCATTCTGTTCCCCAGTATAAATTTGATAGAATCCATCTCGACCCAAGCCCATAGGTGCGACATAAGAGAGCCATGGATGTAAATTTGAAATATAGGTATCACCACCATTCAGATTTAAGAAATGGTGTTTATAGACATAGCGTAAAATATTGACCGGTGGAACACAATCTCCACTCCAAAAAATAGTTTTTGCTTTAGGATATTTGTTTTTTGGCAAAAAGCGTTCATTGATCTCATCTAACATTCCTTTAATCTCATAATCGAGAGAGAATTTGTAGCCTTTTGGTTTGAGTCTATATTTTGGTGAGAGATTTCCGTTAATAATTTTATTCCAAAAAAATGGATGGGTAAAAGTATGTGTTGCCGGTTCGACATTCGGAAGTGCAAACATTTTTTTTACAATTTTTTGAAGTTGTGGCGCTAATTTTGGATAGAGACCATTTTTATTGATTTCCGCACCAATAACAGAGACAGAGATAGGTACTTTATATTGCGTTAAAATGTCACTGTAGATAGTGTCTCCTGAGAAGAGATCCGGATCCCACTCAACACGATTCATAATACCATCACCATCAATATGGCTAAAGAGAATTCTTCTGCCGTTTTGTGTTGTTGTGTCAAGGATTGGAATAGGTTTAAGTCTGAGTGCCTGAGCAAAAAATTTAAAAGGGTTAATAGTCCAGAGATTATCTTTTGACATCTCAATCATAAAGGCAGATGAAATTGCATAGCCACCCCATGGCATAATAGCAGCAAGTGTTGTTGTCTCTTTATTTGAATCTTCCAACTCATAGAGAGCTTTACCTTCTGTAATGTCGAGATAGTAAGTGTTTGGATTATGTGGTGGTGCAATTTCAAAGCCCATCATACTATCTTGTTTGATCACTTTATAGCTGATATGATCACCTGCTCGTACATCTTTTTGTACAATACCCAAAGGTTTTAAAATATTGAGAGAGGGAACACAAAAGTCAGCAGCAAAGACCACTTTTATATTGTATTTTCTTAGTTTTTTTACCCACTCAATAAGTTTTGAGGGTTCTTTGTATGGAGTGTTCATCCAGACAATAACACCACCATACTGCTGCATTTGACGCATTGTAGGCAGAGGATGGCTATTGACGTCATAGAGCTTTTCTATATAACCTAAATACTCTATAGGGAGTGCTCCATTGAGGTGTGCAGAGGATTCTACACGATCGTGTAGTTTTTCATTGATAAGTGTAAGAATCTCTCTTTTTATAGGATTTTTACTTGAATAACCATAGCTGTCAAGCTCTTTTGTTGCTACATAAGGTATAAAACCTTTATTTTGTAGTTTGTTAAGGAGTGTTGTTGGCTTATGAATAAGTTGTTCTAAAGGCAGATAGTCCACACAGATAATATCAAGACCATAGTTTGAAACTTTTTTGAGTTGTTTATCGAGCCATTGACGATCAGTATCACTAACTGGTATATATGCAAGATCTTTACCACCAACACCATGGTAGTAAGATTCAAAAAGAACAGCATTGATATCATTATGCACCTGATCAATAATCTCAAAACCTCTGTTTAAAATGAGTTTTGCATTTGGATAGCGTTGATGAAAAGTGTGAATAATATCAACAAGAGCAGCTTCACTTTTTGCACGCTCTTGTGGTGTTTTTGCTATGAGTTGATAGGAGTCTAGTGTATCAAAGAAGAAGTTTTTAAACCCTTTTTTGATTTGTGGTGCTATCATATCCGCAAAGAGAAATTTTTTATATTCTGGGTTCGTAAGGTCTAAAAGTTTACTCTTCCAGGCATTATTCTTTCCAACAATCAGTTTTTTATCTAATTTTTTATATGCAGGATCATTTGGATCGATCTCTCCAATACTTACATATGCATACATTTTGTTTTTATAGACAGCAAAACCATGTTTTGTAGTGTCAATATTATTTGGTTCTACAATAATATAGTCATGAATACCGACCATAGGATAAGAGATATCTTTTCCATAATAGACGATAGCACTCTTGTCTTGAATATTTCCAAAGAGTGAGAGTGTAAAAAAGAGTAATAAAAGTAGATGTTTATTGCAACATAAAAGTTTCATAATTCAACCTATTCATTTGATTTCTTATAACAATAATACTTGCCATAAAGACAATAAGCAAAGAGACAGCATACCCGTAACCAAACATTGCAGGTCCCATGTGGATCGATGCAAGTGACAAAACAGTATTGAGTATAAAAAATGCCAAAGTAAGCCACATTGCAATAATCTTTCTATCGAGGTAATAGAGTATTGCCAAGATAGACATAAAGGCAAGCTGGAGCATTGCTCCAATTGTCAGAATATAGAGAAGCCCTAAATAGAGTAGAGGAATATTTAAAAATTTCAAAACATAAGGGGCAGACAAAAAGAGAATAATATCGACAATACCTTGGACAATAATAATCTCGTGGATTGCATGACGAATAACAAGGATCATATCATCTCGATATTCAATAATGGTATTTAAAATAGCACCATTTCTAACGGCATTGTAATAGAGATCATACTTTTCGGCAAAATCAGCTTCAAGACGGAAGAAGAAGATCGCCATTCCCGGTAGAATAGAGAGGTATGCAAGGAAAATAGGAATATCATAAACAACAGAAGCGTGTAGTTTTCCAATGACGGCATAACCGGTTTGTGGAGAGTACCAAAAAATAAATTTATCGACCCATGTACCAAGGTTGTAGAAGAGTCCAGCAAGTGCCAAAGACCAATAGAAGTTTTTATCTAAAAAGAAATCTATTTTTAAAAAGATTGATGAGTTGTAGCTTCGAATAATCAGAGACATCAAAATAACGAGTAAAATAGCATTTCCGGCAAAGAAAATATAGATAAGTTTTTCAATGGTATCTCCATAAAAAATAGAGACTAAAACAATTGCAGCATAGGAGAGAAAATAGGCCCATACAACACTGTTATAGTATTTCAAACTTGCTGCTAAAATGCTTGAGATCCAGACTGCGCATAAAACCAAAAAGGTAATGACAACACCAATAATAAAGATAGTACTCTGTCCATCAAAAACCCAAAGATAAAGAGGAATTACAAAGGGCAAACCTAAAATCCATGCGAGAAATATTGCTCCAAAATAAGAGGGAAGTATTTCATCTTTTCTATGATTAAAGATTAAATCGGCTACATATCGAGTAAAAGGAAGCTGAATAATTCCTGTAATAATAAGACTTGAAGCAAGGGCAATTGCATAGGTAATAACGACCTGATAACGGTACACATCACTCTGTGCACCATAGTTTGCCAGATTGATAAAACCAATGAGTAAGATAGCTACAATGGATATAACCCATGGTCCTGAACTTAAAATTGCAGAGTAGCTATAGACTTTTGCCAGTGAGAGAATTCTATCCTCTCGTAGAATTTTACGAAGTTCAAAGCCAATTCCTGCCATTAATTCTGCTCCTCATTCTTATAGAGTTTATCGTCAAGTTCTTTCCAGGTGAGACCAATAGCTTCATTATAGAGTTTTTTATACTCCTTTAGAAACATCTCTTGACGATAATATTTTTGTACACGTTTGAGTGCTCTTTGTTGTGCTTCTTCCCAAAGTCCGTTAGAAAAATCTAAATATTTAACATACTCTTTTGCTAATGCATTTGGATCTGCAATACCAGTGACAGCACCGGCATCACCTATTGCGATATCTTCTTCGTTGATACCACCTTGAATTAAATCACGACAACTTCCAACATCTGTGGCAACACAAGGTACTCCTGCTGCAAATCCTTCTAAAATAACAAGAGGCATTCCCTCACTGATTGATGTCAGTGTAAGGAGTGCTGTTTTTGGTAGTATTTTTGTAATATCAGAGTGGCCGAATAGTTTGATTTTATCATTGCTTTTTTCTATTTCTTCTGCAGTAAGAAGACTTCTATTACCATCAAACTCTTGAATTTTTTCTTTGAGATCAAGAGCGAGTGCCATCTGTTGGCACTCCATAACATATTCAGCATCTTCATCAACTGCACCGACAATCCATCCTTCTGCATCAGGAATGCTCTCTTGCACAATTTTAATGGCACGAATAAATGTTTTAATATCTTTAATTGGAACGACACGACCAATTAATGTAATAATAGGTTTTGGTGGTGTTTTTCTCTCTTGAATAGTTGCCATAAGTCTGTCAACATCAACCCCATTGGGGATAACCCGAGTTCTCTCTTGCGGTGCACCAAAATTAACTTGAATTTTTTGTGCTCCACTAAAGAGGGAAAGAATGTGACTTGAACGATAGTAGCAGAAGATTCCAATTTTATTAAAGAAATTGATCCACATTCTTTTGATATAGTTATAATCTTCAGGTACCTGTAGAAGTGCAGGTCGTTTATGCTCAATCCAATCTGCGGAAAGCATATCTATTTTACGTTCACGGGTATAGATTCCATGTTCTGTCAAAAGTAGCGGTCGATTGTTTGTATAGGATGCCAAAGCACCTAAAAATCCAGCATATCCTGTAGAAGGTGAGTGGTATATCTTTGTTTTTGGTAGTTTGCTGACAATATCTGCTAAGATCCAGATAGGTTTATGTACATTTCGCAGGGTCCAAAAGTAATCTACAAAAGAGATATCCGGACAGTTCTCTCGGTATGTTTCTGTAAGAAAATCCCATGATTTTTTTGAATGTAAAAAATCTTCAAAAGTTACATCTTTAAGATAGAAATCTATATTTTGTAACATTTCAGGAATTTCACCTTTGTTATTTTGAAATGATTGATAGAGTGCACGTACAGATTCAAATGCTTTTTTATCACCCTCTCGTTTTGTAGGTGTGATCCACTCTTGTTCGTCATTATTGAAAAGATAGTGTACCTCTAGGTGTTTTAAATTTGGAGGGAACTCATAACTGATCTCCATCGGTTTGCCATCTAGGTAAGGCGTTGCTCCAATAAAACAGACACCGAAAGTAAATTCAGGAAGACCCTTCATAAGTTGTAATATCCAACTAGAAACACCTCCTTTTACATAAGGGTATGTTCCTTCAGAAAAGAGCATAATATCAACATGATCACTTTTTGGAAATTTAGGCACTCTCTTCTCCTTTCCACTCTTGTATGACAGGATAGAGCGTTGCATTAAAACGAAGTGAGCTATATCTATTTAAAATTGAGTGAGTAATATCATATTTACCAATATTGTAATATATCTCTGCGAGATATGGTATAACAGCAGTTGAATTCTCAGGGAGTAGTTCTTTTGCAACGGTAAGTTCTGCTTGCGCCTGTTCATACTCACCTCTGTAGAGTAAAATTCTTCCTAAAAGAGTGTAAAGAGCAGAGAGCTTTTCATAATACTGTTCAAGTGCTAACTCTTTTTTTCTAATCGTTTTTGTGTCATATGTTGCTGCTTTTGTCTCATTGAGTTTTTTAGCTAAGAGTTCTGTTTTTGTGTGGTAAAACTCTTTTGAAGTTTCTATATATTGAACAGCCGAAGATAAAAAATTGTTTTTAAGACTTTCGTGAGAAAGCTCCATATAGACTAATTCCCAATAAGAAAATGCGAGCTCGAAAGATGCTTCGGCAATTAATTCAGGACTCTCTTGACGATCCTTATAGGTTTCTCTTTGAATAAGTTGTAAGTTTTTATTAATTTTTGAGTTAATTTTTTTCTCCATATTGTTGAGAATTGAATAACCATAAAGACGGATCTCATCATCTCTGCTTGAGAGTGTCTGTTTAATGATTGTTAAACTTGCAGGAGAGGGACTCGATGCAAGTGTAGCGAGGGCTCTTAACTTTTTTGATTTTGGTACGTATTCATTGTTTAAAAGATTAATCATCGAACTCTCTCCAAAAATTCTTTCTGTTTTTAAAAAGATATCTTTTAATTCATTTAAGTCCAAAATACTTGTAAGAACAACTGTTTTTTCATACTTTTTGTGGACAAGATACCAACTGAGCCAAAGTGTAAAGAGATAGCCTACAATTGGAATGGCAATATTAAATAAAAAGATAAACAGAGTGGCTGTTGCTCTATTGTGTTTATAGAGGGCAGCCTCTGCAAAATATTTTTGCACCTTTGTATCTTGAAAGTGTGCAAGTTTCTTCTCATCTAAAAGTTTGCGTTCTTCATTTTCACCGGGAAATCGCTTTTTGAGGTAAAAAGCGACAATATAGGAGAAAATAAAGGTAATAACAAGATAGATAAGAATATATTTTTCAGTCATGATAATTGTCTTGTATATATTTTTCTATGAGTTTTTCTTCTTGTACTTGAAAAATGATATGTTCAAATCTTTTATCCCGTTCATCATGTAAACTATTGAGCAAACGATTTAAAAAACCAACTGCGGATGCCTTATCACTCATTGGAAACAAGAATATAAGTAGTTGTGTGTCATCATGCTTATATTGTGTCAGCAAGTCGAGTGAACGAAGCATTCTTTGTGCTTTTTCAAAAATTTTCAGACTTTGCAATTCACTTTTGATCTTTAATACCATAACGGTTGAATGCATACCATATTTTTCCTGTAGTAATACAGTTCGAATATACTCATAACGAAATTCGGTATTGTCAATAAAAAGGAGCTCTCTCCGATCAAGCAAAAGACGTTGCTTGAGTGATGTTATAAGAAGGTATTCAAAGAGAATTGTTAATGAAATGAGGTTCTCTTTGTTAAAAGACATAAAAGGCATTCTCTCGATAACAAGCAGTGCCAAGGTAGTATCTTCATAAACAACTGGAATAGCTGCAAGGAATTTAGAGTCTTCTTCCTCCTTGCGAAGTGCAGGTGTACCATCATTGTCACTAATATAGACAGCCTGTTTATAGTTGATTGCTTTACTGACTAGGTACTCTTCAAAGATCTCTTTAACATCATACTGTTCACTGAGAGAACTGTAACAAACTTTAATATCCTCTTCTCGGAGATACTCTTGCGGTTCACTATTGTAAAGAATACATCCACCTTGCATATGAAATGATTTTTCAAGCAGGGCTAGAAAATCTACATAATAATCATCTTGAACTTTTTTAATATGTCTATTGTCATAGAGAATCTCTTCAATAGCACTTCGAATACTCATAGGTTTGAGTACGTAGTTTTTTTCAAGCTGATCATGTGAAATTTTCAGAGAGTAAAAAGCATTGGATAGCTCTGTTAGTTTTGTAGTTCTGTAGTCATTATTTACTTTTAACTCTTTGATCTGTTTTGTCCAATAGTAATGAAATTCACTAAAAATCATAACCATTAAAAGATTAATGAGAAATGGTGAATATGGAAAACTATCATAGAAAAACCACATAACTGTTGCAATGATACCCAGTGCAAACATACCACTTTCAAAACCATGAAAGAGAGTGATCAGTGCCAACAAAATAAGAAGATAGGGAACACTCTCGTGGACAAGACATATGTCATCAGGGCTCAAAAAATATCCGGAGAGTAAAAAGATACCAATCAGTAAGAGAGTTTCAAGGTAGATATATTTTTCAAAGAATTGAACAAATCTACTACTTCTAATAGTCTCTCTTAGTCGTTCACGATTGTAAGGCATAAGCTAAAATACTACTTTAACATATTTTCAAGTAAAGATTGTGCTGTTGATCCAATTGAAGCATTACCCCAACTATTGTCTGATCCAACACCACTCCATACTAGTTGATTTGTCTTTGTATTGTAAAGTGCAAGGCGAAGACTTACAGCAGGTTCCCCATCAATTCCTGTTTTGTAACGCCATTCACTTACTGCTCCTGTCATATAGTAATCTGTATGATTCTCTTGTGCAACTGCTTCTTTTGTCTGTGTCTCATTTTTTGAGTAGAGTACAGTGTATCCTTTTGCATTAAGAACGCCTTCAACAATATTAGCAGCACGCATACCTGCACGAGGTGTATCTGTATAGTTGTTGAGTCTAAAAAGTGTGATAGAAACCGTTTGGTTTTGATCGACTACCGGCAATGGCTTTGGTGTTACTGTTAAGACTTTGTCGGAACATCCTGTCGTTAAAAAAAGAAAACCCGAAAGTAAGAACATGAAAATGATTTTGATTCGCATAGAATAACCTTTACAATAAAATGTATATAGAAAATTATAGCATAGATTTATGAGAAAGTAGTGATAAAAAGCCCTTTATAATGCTTTTTATCACATTTATTTTAACTAAAAAGAATTTGTCCCGTTTAATGCAGGGAGAACAACTGCAGCAACAATACCCAAAAAGAATAAAACACTAAAGAGAATATATACCCAAACAACCCATTGATTATATCCGCCAACTGCTTGCATCGTCTCAATTCTTGTGTGTGGATCTTCAATTGTACTCTCTATTTCGGCTTTTTTTTGTTTATATCCTTTGTAGATAAAATAGGTAGAAAATCCACCAGCTAAAATAGCCACAATAAGACCTAAGAAAGGTATAAAACTAGCAATAATACTGATCACAAAGAGGACAAGTGCCGGAATATACTGTTTTCTATAGAGTAAAAATGCCCATCCTCCAAAGAAAGCCCACCAGCTCCAAACCCATTTCATTGTATCAATACCATTAACATTAAACTTTGAAAAAGCATTTTGATACCAAAATGTTTTTTCTGGTTTATTGACAAATGCTTCTATCATTGCATTTTCATACTCATTTTCTTGCATCTTTTTTCCCCATTTTTGTTTTTGGTTATTATAATGTAAGAATTCAAAAAAGTCTAGTTTCTAGAGCCTTTATTTTGTAACTACGTCTATGAATTGGTGAATAGCCATATTTTCGTATCATATCTATATGAAGTTTTGTCCCATAACCTTTATGTTTTTCAAAACAGTATTGTGGATAGACTTTTGCCATCTTCAAAATATCGCGATCATGGGTCACTTTTGCAAGAATAGATGCTGCACTGACTTCTGCAACTTTACCATCTGCTTTGATCAGAGTTTCAATTCCTTTAACACCAAAATTTGTATTGCCATCAAAAAGATAGTTAGTGGCTTTAAGGTTTTCAAGGATCGACTCTAAGCCTTCTTTCAAACAGGTTGCTATGCCTTTGTTGTCAATCTCCATAGCAGAAAATTTGACTATATGGTAATTTGACACATTGATAATTGCTTCATAGAGTATTTCTCTTCTTTTTTCAGATAACTTTTTTGAATCATTTAATCCATCTATATTTTTATGGAGTATAACACCCGCCATAACAAGATCACCGGCAATTGGGCCGCGTCCCGCTTCATCTATACCACATAAACACATTTTAATCTCCTAATGCCCAAATATCAAATGGTATTATATCTACACTCGCAAGAGGATGGCTTAATTTCCCCTCTTTATTCATAGTTATTACTGTAATATTTGTAATGCCATAACTAAATATGAAGGCTTCAATGGCTTCGAGTTTTTTAAATAAACGTCGTTCATCTGCAAAAGGCTTACATAATAATATAGTATCACTGTTTGGTAGATAAAAATCTATGTCATCAGCATAGTAGCATACTGTGTTTGATTTGAGTAGTTCTAAAAACACCATATTTTCAAAGAGGCGTGCAAAGTTTTTTTCGACACTTAATGCTGATTTTATAGAGGTGTCGCAGAGATATACTTTTTTTGTAGCTTTTTTATGGGCATATTTTTCCAAAAGATGAATATAGTTTTTTTCTCGTAGCATCTCAAAAGATTTATACAGCTTGTCTTTGGAAATTTTGCGTTGTTGTTTTAACCTTTCATAGAGTGTAAAAGCAGAAATTTTTTGACTCATAAATTTTGCACATAAAATTATAAGATCAAACTCAATATCACTTAAAGTATATTGGAGTGTTTTTTGTATATAGAGCGTTCTTTCATCTGTTGCAATTTTATGCATATATGGGAATCCTCCAAGTTGTACAAAATGGTTGAGTGCAGAGGAATCAAATTTATGTTCATAGGCTAAGAACTCTTCATAGTCAAGAGGGTAGATTTGTACTGTTTGGAGAGTTTCAATTGGATAATGCACTTGAGAACTTATAATAAGTTGTTTGACATTTGGAAATTCAAAATTTGGATTATAGTTGTCCATTACCAGCACATCTATTGCATTCCTGTTACAGAAAGAGTTTAAGAGTTTATTGAGTTCTTTTGGAATAATACGAATATCATCACAGTTAATATAGAGGTAACTACTCTTTTTAAGAGAGAGTAAATAATGTTTTATAAGTTTTGTTTTTCCACTTTGTGATACACCGTTTATTTGATATGATTTACTATCTAAAGTGAGTTTTCTTTCTCTATATTTGTCAATTTGTAGATCACTCTTATATAACTCCTCAAGTAAAATTTCCATAATATTTGATTGGCCTGCTATTTAGAATTTTGAATTTTTTGAATCTCTTCTTGAAACCATTGTGTCAAGATGCTCTTTTCATGTGAGTTTAATCTTGCATCTTTATGAAAAAAGAGGTAACTAGGGAGTGGCATTGTACCTATTTTTAGGGTATGTATCGCTTTTTTAAGACGTAAAAGTTTTATCTCTTTACTGATTGTTTTATATCGAGAAAAGTTGAGTGCTCTTCGTCCATCCTCAACATGGGATACAACACCAAACGAGAGGGGTGCGATATAGGCATATTTTGACCATTTAGTTTCATCGGAGTGACAGTCGTAGCAACTTTTTCGTAAAATTTTCATCACTTGTGGATCGGTATGCAGTGCAATCTTTTCGTTAATTGGTGGATTTGTTCTGTTAAGTGGTATAAATTGTATGGAAATCAGTAAAATGATAAATGCAGCGAGTAATTTTAAAATCATAAAAAAACCTTTCAAATTAAAAAAATATATTTACGATAGTAGCATAGAATTACTAACTTATGAAAACAAAAAAATATATTCTTCCTTTTTAAAAGGAAATAAATTTATTAAAAAATCAACTTTTAATCCCAAAATCCTTGAATATTATTCCTTCTTTGAGTATAATTTCGCTCCCTTAAATAGTTGGGCTAGGATCCAACGAGTTCTTTAGAAGGAAAATTATGGAAAAAATTCGTTTAAAATTGAAAGCTTACGATCATCGTGTACTTGATAGATCAGTAGCATCAATCGTTGAGGCTGTTAAGCGTACTGGCGCGGTTATCCGTGGTCCAATACCTTTACCAACAAAAATTCGTAAATATACTGTTTTAAAATCAGTTCACGTTAACAAAAAATCTCGTGAGCAATTTGAAATTCGTATGCACGCTAGAATGATTGACATCGTTTCTGCAACACCAGAGACTGTTGATTCATTAATGAAACTTGATCTTGCACCAGAAGTGGACGTTGAAGTTCGCTCTATGGACAAATAGGAGTAACAAATGGAATATATTGTTGAAAAAATCGGCATGAGCCGTACTATCACAGTTCCTAGTAAACCAGTTACTCTTTTAAGAGTTCTTGATGCTAAGGTGTGTGAAGTTAATGATGGTAAAGCTATTGTTGCGTATAACAGTGGTAAAAAAATGAATAAAGCAATTGAAGGTCAACAGAAGAAATACAACCTTCCGGCAGAATTTAACCGTTTTGTTACTCTTGAAGTAGCAAACGCTGAAGCGGGTGATTTAGATATTACTCCACTTACAGAGGCTTCTGTATTAAAAACTACTTTTAATACTAAAGGTCGCGGTTTTTCTGGTGGTATGAAGCGTTGGAATTTCGGTGGTGGTCCTGCATCTCACGGTCACAGATTTGGTCGTAGAACAGGTTCTATCGGTAATGCTGAGTGGCCAGGTCGTGTTATGAAGGGTAAGAAAATGCCTGGACAATATGGAAATACACAAAATAGTGTAAAAAATGAGATCGTTTCTTTCGATGCTGAAAACAAAATCATTGCGGTTTTAGGTTCAGTTTCAGGTGCAAACGGTTCTTTAGGTCGTGTAAAGGTAGCTAAATAATGAGCGCAATCGTTTTAAATGAAAAAATGGAAAAAGCTTCTGAGTTAGCGTTACCAGAGTCTTTCTCTGGAATTAACCCTCATAACCTTTACCTTTATGTAAAGTCTGCTCAAGCTGCACAACGTGCAAATACAGCAATTGCTAAAGGTAGAAGTGATGTACGTGGTGGTGGTAAGAAACCATGGGCTCAAAAAGGTGGCGGTCGTGCACGTGCCGGTTCACGTCGTTCTCCAGTATTTGTTGGTGGTGGTAAGGCATTTGGTCCTCAAAACAACCGCAATTATGATTTAAAAGTGAATAAAAAGCAGAAAAAACTTGCTCTTAACTTCGCTTTAAATGAGCATGCACAAAATGGTACTCTGTTTATAGTTGACAGCATCGCAGTTGAGTCTGGTAAAACTAAAGACGCAGCAGCAATGTTTAAAGCTCTTAACCAAAGAGATACACTTTTTGTTAAAGAATTATTAGATGAGAAAACATACTTAGCATTTGAAAACCTTCAATCTACTTATGTTATCGAAGCTAATGAGTTAAACGCATACTTAGCTGCTAACTATCGCTCAATTGTGATAGAAAAAGCTGTATGGGAAAATCTTGTAAGTGAGGCTAAGTAATGGCAGATATTACAGATATTAAATCTATACTATATACAGAGAAAACTCTTGGTCTTCAAGAAGATGGTGTGATTGTTGTTCAAACATCACCACGTATGACTAAGACTGGTCTTAAAGAGGTGTTTAGAGAGTATTTCGGAATTATTCCAACAAAAATCAACTCTCTAAATCAAAGCGGAAAAGTAAAACGTTTCCGTGGTGTACAGGGTAAACAAAATGACTTCAAAAAGTTCTATGTTACTTTACCTGAGGGTGCACAAATAGAAAGTTTGGCGGTATAAGATGGCAATTAAAACTTATAGACCGATAACTCCGTCTCGTCGTTTTTATACGAATGTAGATAGTTCAGATATCACTGCTAAAGCTAGCGTTCGTTCACTTCTTGTTAAACTGCCGGCTCATGCAGGTCGTAATAACAATGGTCGTATCACGTCTCGTCATAAGCAAGCGGGTGCGAAAAAACTTTATCGTATTATTGATTTCAAACGTAATAAGTTTGGTGTAAGCGGTACTGTTTCTACTATTGAGTACGATCCATATCGTAACTGTAGAATTGCACTTGTAACATATGCTGATGGTGATAAACGTTACATTCTTCAACCAAAAGGTTTGAATGTTGGTGATACAGTAGAGTCTGCTGAAGCTGGTTTAGATGTTAAACCTGGTAATGCAATGAAACTTAAAAATATTCCTGTTGGTACATTGGTTCATAATATTGAGCTTAAAGTTGGAAAAGGTGGACAAATGGTACGTTCAGCTGGAACATCTGCTCAAATTATGGGTCGTGATGGGAAATATGTATCTTTACGTATGCCTTCAAGTGAAATGCGTTTAGTTCTTGGTGAATGTTTGGCTACAATCGGAACAGTTGGAAATGAAGAGTACTCTAACATCGTTATAGCGAAAGCTGGTCGTACTCGTCATATGGGTATTCGTCCACAAACTCGTGGTTCTGCAATGAACCCTATTGATCACCCGCATGGTGGTGGTGAAGGTAAAACGAATTCAGGTCGTCACCCAGTTACTCCTTGGGGTAAACCAACTAAGGGTGCTAAAACTCGTCGTA